>Ga0207798_100259_pt1 | contig 16709 bp, 16 predicted proteins | sample TtanPargueraPR_8_FD_187278 | JGI IMG/M metagenome (GOLD analysis project Ga0207798, IMG submission 187278) | Anaerobic enrichment media microbial communities from Bioluminiscent Bay, La Parguera, Puerto Rico - Tt and E1 (SPAdes) | ecosystem: Environmental > Aquatic > Marine > Unclassified ... | reverse complement strand
GGGGGCACCTCTCTGCTGATTGTTGTAGTCGTGGTGATGGATTTCATGGCTCAGGTTCAGTCGCACCTGATGTCTCACCAGTATGAATCGCTGATGAAGAAATCCAATCTCAAGGGCTATGGACGGAACGGCTGAATAAGCCGTTCCCCTTGAAAACTGGAGTCGACAATGAAAGTACGCGCTTCGGTAAAGAAAATTTGCCGTAACTGCAAAGTAATTCGACGCAATGGCTCAGTTCGAGTCATCTGCTCGGAGCCTCGTCACAAGCAGCGCCAGGGCTAATCCGTTTCGGATAAGCGCTGACATTGTAAAAGGGGTTCGGAATAGTGGCGCTTGACTCACAGGTGGGTCAGGCGCTATTATTTCGCGCCCTTTTTGTGGCGGAAAATTCACACAGCAAAGCTTTGAACGCGGAGTAATTTGGATGGCACGTATAGCCGGTGTCAATATACCCGATAACAAACATGCTGTTATCTCGCTGACCTACATCTTCGGTGTTGGCAAGACAACAGCCCAGAAGCTTTGCGATGCAACCGGCGTTAAGCCGGACGCCAAGGTCAAAGACCTGAGCGACGAGCAACTTGAAGCACTTCGTACTGAAGTGGGCAAGTTTACCGTCGAAGGCGATCTGCGTCGTGAAGTACAGATGAACATCAAGCGTTTGAAGGATCTCGGTTGCTTCCGTGGTCTGCGTCATCGTCATGGCCTTCCGGTCCGTGGCCAGCGCACCAAGACCAACGCCCGCACCCGTAAAGGTCCTCGCAAACCTATTCGTAAGTAACAGGTAGGCAAACATGGCAAAGCCAGGTACACGTACCCGTAAAAAGGTGAAAAAGACGGTTGTTGATGGCGTCGCGCACATTCACGCGTCCTTCAACAACACCATCGTGACCATTTCGGACCGTCAGGGCAACGTCCTGTCCTGGGCCACTTCTGGTGGTTCCGGTTTCCGCGGCTCACGTAAGAGTACACCTTTTGCTGCGCAGGTAGCAGCTGAAAGAGCCGGTAATGCGGCTGCTGAATACGGCCTTAAAAACCTGGACGTAGAGGTTAAGGGTCCTGGGCCCGGACGTGAATCTGCAGTTCGCGCGCTGAATGCGTGTGGCTACAAGATCACCAACATCACTGATGTGACGCCGATTCCCCACAACGGCTGTCGTCCGCCCAAGAAGCGCCGCGTCTAACACAGGAGACAGTGAAATATGGCTCGTTATATAGGCCCGAAGTGCAAGCTGTCTCGTCGTGAAGGGACAGATCTTTTTCTGAAGAGCGGCGTTCGCGCGCTCGATTCCAAGTGCAACATCGAGACTCCGCCGGGTATGCACGGCGCGCGTCGCGGTCGTCTGTCCGAGTACGGCGTTCAGCTTCGTGAAAAACAGAAAGTCCGTCGTATCTACGGCGTTCTTGAGAAGCAGTTCCGCAACTATTACAAAGAGGCCGCCCGAGGCAAAGGTGCAACTGGTGAAAACCTGCTGCAGCTGCTGGAAGGCCGTCTCGATAACGTTGTATATCGCATGGGCTTTGGTTCTACCCGTGCAGAAGCCCGTCAGCTCGTCTCTCACAAGGCGATCCTGGTCAATGATAAGCCGGTTAACATCCCGTCCTATCAGGTCAAGCCGGGCGACGTTGTGAGCGTGCGCGAAAAGGCCAAGAATCAGCTGCGTGTTAAAGGCGCGCTGGATCTGGCTTCAAGCCGTGCACCGGTAAGCTGGGTAGAGGTTGACGCCAACAAGATGTCCGGCGTTTACAAGTCAGTACCTGAGCGTACTGAACTGCCGGCCGACATCAACGAGAACCTCATCGTCGAGCTTTACTCCAAGTAAAGCCCAGTTAGCAACGATAGCAGATAGGGGCGTCTATGCAGCGTTCAGTACATGAGTTATTGACACCTCGTACCATTGACGTGAAAGAATCCAGCGCTACGCGCGCCAAGGTGACCCTGGAACCGCTCGAACGCGGTTTCGGGCACACCCTGGGCAGCGCGCTGCGTCGTATTCTTCTGTCTTCGATGCCGGGCTGCGCCGTGACTGAAGCACAGATCGACGGTGTCCTGCACGAGTACAGTGCCATTGAAGGTGTCCAGGAAGACGTCATCGAGATTCTGCTGAATCTCAAGGGCGTTGCCGTAAAGATGAACGGCCGTGACGATGCTGAGCTGACCCTCAGCAAGAAAGGTCCGGGCGTGGTGACTGCCGGCGATATCAAGCTGGACCACGATGTGGAAATCGCTAACCCGGAGCACGTGATCTGTCACTTGAGCGAAAACGGCGAAGTGAACATGCGCTTGCGCGTGGCACGGGGCCGTGGCTACGAGCCGGCTGATCAGCGTGGTCTGGACGAGGACGAAACTCGTGCCATCGGACGCTTGCAGCTGGATGCAACGTTCAGCCCGGTTCGTCGTGTGGCTTATGCCGTCGAGAGCGCTCGGGTTGAGCAGCGTACAGACCTGGACAAGCTGGTTATTGATCTGGAGACCAACGGTACCATCGATCCGGAAGAAGCAATTCGCCGGGCCGCTACCATTCTCCAGCAGCAGCTGGCTGTGTTCGTCGATTTCGATCATGAGAAAGAGCCTGAGCGTGTAGAGGAAGAGGAAGAAATCGATCCGATTCTGCTGCGTCCGGTTGATGATCTGGAGTTGACTGTGCGTTCAGCTAACTGCTTGAAGGCTGAAAACATTTACTATATCGGCGATCTGATCCAGCGCACGGAAGTGGAGCTGCTGAAGACGCCTAATCTTGGCAAAAAGTCGCTGACCGAGATCAAGGACGTTCTTGCGTCCCGTGGTCTGTCTTTGGGTATGCGTCTTGATAACTGGCCGCCGGCAAGCCTTCGTGGTGATGACCGGGTTCTGGGCGGTTGATCGCCGATTAGTTTAAGGTAAGGAATCAGAGCAATGCGTCATCGTAAGAGTGGTCGTAAGTTCAACAGGACCAGTGCGCATCGCAAGGCCATGTTCCGTAACATGACTGCGTCACTGGTTGAGCACGAGCTGATCAAAACGACGCTCCCGAAAGCCAAAGAGCTGCGTCGGGTAGCTGAGCCGTTGATCACGCTCGCAAAGAATGATTCGGTAGCAAATCGTCGTCTGGCGTTCTCTCGCCTGCGTAACGATGCTGCGGTAGCCAAGCTGTTTGATGAGCTGGGCCCCCGTTACAGCGAGCGTCCGGGTGGTTATCTTCGTATTCTGAAGTGCGGTTTCCGCGCTGGCGACAATGCCCCGATGGCATTCGTTGAGCTGGTCGGCCGTCCTCTGGACATCGAAGCTGAAGAGATGGACGACGACGAAGAGTAAGTTCTTCTGAGTCCATAAAAAAACCGGGTTCCGCAAGGTTCCCGGTTTTTTTGTGCTCGTCGCTCGGGCGGGCTATTTGGTGAGCATCGGTTTGAGGTAACGTCCGGTGTGCGAAGCCGGATTGGCGGCCACTTCCTCGGGCGTTCCTTCAGCAATAATCTGTCCGCCACCGGACCCACCTTCCGGGCCGAGGTCGACAATCCAGTCTGCGGTCTTGATGACGTCCAGGTTGTGCTCAATGACAACGATGGTATTGCCGTGATCGCGCAAGCGCTCCAGCACGTTCAAAAGTTGCTGGATATCGTAGAAGTGCAGGCCGGTCGTGGGCTCGTCCAGAATGTACAGGGTTTTGCCTGTGTCCCGTTTGGACAACTCCTTAGCCAGCTTGACCCGCTGTGCTTCGCCCCCCGAGAGGGTCACTGCGCTCTGGCCCAAACGAATGTAAGACAGGCCCACGTCGATCAGCGTTTGCAGTTTTCTGGCAATGAAGGGGACTGCGTCGAAAAACTCCCGGCCCTCCTCAACGGTCATTTCCAGAACTTCGTGAATGTTTTTGCCTTTATACCGAACCTCGAGGGTCTCCCGGTTGTAGCGTTTGCCTTTACAGATGTCGCAGGGCACATAGACGTCTGGCAGGAAGTGCATTTCGACTTTGATGACACCATCGCCCTGGCAGGCCTCGCACCGGCCGCCCTTCACGTTGAAGGAGAAGCGGCCAGGTTTGTAACCGCGTGAACGTGCCTCCTGTGTGCCGGCGAAGAGTTCCCGGATGGGGGTAAACAGGCCGGTGTAAGTGGCAGGGTTAGACCTGGGTGTCCGTCCGATAGGGCTCTGGTCAATGTCGATCACCTTGTCGAGCTGATCAAGTCCTTTCAGGCTCCTGTAGGGCGCATGATTGAGGCTGGTCGCTTTGTTGAGTTTGGCGGCCGCGACCGGATAGAGGGTGCTGTTAATCAGAGTGGATTTGCCTGAGCCCGATACCCCGGTAACGCAGGTCATCACGCCCAGCGGCAGCGTGAGCGTTACGTCTTGAAGATTGTTGCCAGAGGCGCCGCTCAGTACCAGCTTCTTGCCATTGCCCTTGTTTCGCTCAGAAGGTACCGAGATCTCCTTCTCGCCACTGAGGTACTGGCCAGTCATTGAAGCCGGGTTGGCGATAATCTCTTTCGGGGTTCCTCGTGCGACAATCTCTCCGCCGTGGACGCCAGCGCCGGGGCCAATGTCAATAACGTAGTCGGCAGCCCGGATAGCATCTTCGTCGTGTTCCACCACAATCACCGTATTGCCAAGGTCCCGGAGGTGGGTGAGGGTGGCAAGCAGTCGGTCGTTGTCCCGCTGGTGCAGCCCAATGGACGGCTCGTCCAGAATGTACATCACGCCCACCAGGCCTGCCCCTATCTGGCTGGCAAGCCTGATGCGCTGGGCTTCGCCGCCCGAGAGGGTGTCTGCGCTGCGTTCTAGGGTGAGGTACTCGAGGCCCACGTTGACCAGAAATTGCAGGCGCTCCCGCACCTCTTTCAGGATTTTTTCGGCGATCTCACCTTTACGCCCGGGCAATGCCAGAGTGCTGAAGTAGCGATGGGCATCACCCACGGGGAGGTGGGTTATTTCCGGGAGGTTTCGCTCTTCGATAAAGACGTGACGGGCACTGCGACGCAGGCGCGAACCGCCGCAGTCTTTACAGGGCTGTGTGCTCAGGTTGCGAGCCAGTTCCTCGCGCATGCTCTGAGATTCCGTCTCGCGGTAACGGCGTTCCAGATTCGGCAGTATGCCCTCGAACGGGTGGGCCTTTTCCATGATATGACCGCGAGAGTTCACATAGCGAAAGGGAATGTCCTCGTTGCCGGAGCCGTACAGGAGCACCTCCTGGAAGTTTTCGGGCAGCTCTTCCCAAGGCGTTTCCAGGTCAATGCCGTAGTGTTCGGCAACACTGGTCAGCATCTGGAAGTAGTACACGGCACGACGGTCCCAGCCTTTGATGGCTCCTGATGCCAGGGTCGCTTCCGGGCTCTGGATCACCTTTTCGGCATCAAAGAACTGGCGCACCCCCAGACCGTCGCAGGTGGGGCAGGCGCCGGCCGGGTTGTTGAACGAAAACAGGCGAGGTTCCAGCTCGCTCAGGGAGTAGCCGCACTGGGTGCAGGCATAGCGCGCCGAGAAGGTGTGTTCCTCGCCTTCTCCACTCATGGGCGCCACCAGAGCAATGCCGTCGGCCAGCTCCAAGGCGGTTTCGAAGCTCTCGGCCAGTCGTTGCTCCAGCCCCTCCTTGACTTTGAATCGATCGACCACAACGTCAATCTGGTGCTTGCGCTTCTTGTCCAGGGCAGGAACGTCGTCTATGTCGTATACCGCTCCGTCCACTCTCAGGCGGATGAAGCCCTGGCTGCGCATGGTGTCGATCACCTGCAGATGCTCACCTTTGCGATCCCGGATCACCGGCGCCAATATCATCAGCTTGCTGCCTTCCGGCATGGCGAGAACCTGGTCAACCATCTGGCTCACGGTCTGGGCTTCCAGCGGCTGGCCGTGATCAGGACAGCGGGGTTCACCAGCACGAGCGAAAAGCAGTCTCAGATAGTCATAGATCTCGGTGATGGTCCCCACGGTAGAGCGGGGGTTGTGAGACGTGGATTTCTGCTCGATGGAGATGGCTGGCGACAAGCCTTCAATATGATCCACATCGGGCTTTTCCATCATCGAGAGGAATTGCCGTGCGTAGGTGGACAGCGACTCGACATACCGGCGCTGGCCCTCGGCATAGAGCGTATCGAACGCCAATGAGGACTTGCCGGAGCCGGACAGACCGGTAATGACGATCAGTTTGTCCCTTGGCATATCCAGGTCGATGTTTTTCAGGTTGTGGGTGCGCGCGCCCTTGATCTGGATATGGTCCATAACACCTCGCTTGGTAAAAACTGCCAGTATATCGGTTTCGGGTCGTTCCGGCTAAGTGCGGAACGACCCGCTCTGCGGGTGTCCCGTCGCCGGGGTGGTTCTGGTACAATTCGCCGCCTGCGGTTACCGGCCGCTCACCATTCATTCAAACCGCACGGGTAGGCATGAACGCGCTCGAAAAACGCTCAGTTGTGGCTCTGGCTTCGGTATACGCCATGCGTATGCTGGGCCTGTTTATGGTCATGCCCGTGTTTGTGCTGCTGGGTACGGACCTGCAGGGTGCGACGCCGGCGCTATTGGGCCTGGCGATTGGTGCTTACGGCCTGAGTCAGGCGCTGCTTCAGATCCCCTTCGGCCTGTTGTCGGATCGGGTTGGCCGCAAGAAGATGATCTACCTGGGGCTTATTCTGTTTGCCAGCGGGAGCCTGCTGGCCGCGTCGACCGACTCAATATACGTTGTGATCGCCGGTCGGATTCTTCAAGGTGCCGGTGCCATCGCCAGTGTATTGATGGCACTGCTGTCAGACCTCACCCGAGAGGAAGAGCGCACCAAGGCCATGGCCACGGTGGGCATTTCCATTGGCCTGTCGTTTTCCGTGTCGCTGGTGCTGGGCCCGTTGCTGGGCGCGGCCTGGGGCTTGTCTGGCATCTTCTACGTGACGGCAGTGATGGCCCTGTTGGCCCTTGTTGTGGTCGCCAGGGTGGTGCCTACGCCACATACCCATAAAGTCAGCGCCGATACCCATCCTGCCCGCGAAATGGTCGGGCGCGTTCTGGCCGATGGCCGCCTGCTGCGGCTCGACTTCGGAATCTTTGTGCTGCACCTGGTTCTGACGGCCCTGTTCCTGGTCTTTCCGACCATGCTTCAGGATCAGTTGGGATTGGCCAGCAGTTCCCACTGGTGGTTCTATTTGAGTGTGATGGTGCTTTCTTTCTTTGCCATGGTGCCCTTTATCATCATTGGCGAAAAGAAACGCAAAATGAAGCCGATACTGTGCATGGCCATTGCCTTGCTGACAGCGGCAACAGCAACGCTGACTCAGGTGAATGCCAGCCTCTGGGCAGCCTGGGGTGTGCTATTTTTCTTCTTTATGGCGTTCAATCTTCTGGAAGCCAGTCTGCCTTCGTTAATCAGTAAAGAGGCTCCGGCTGCCAGTAAGGGAACGGCCATGGGGGTTTATTCCACCTCCCAGTTTTTTGGTGCTTTTCTGGGTGGAGCTCTGGGAGGTTATCTGCTGCAGAGCGCTGGCGTGGAGGGAGTGCTCTGGTTGATGGCCGGGTGCCTCTTGGTGTGGCTGCTGGCAGCCTTGACCATGCCGGCCCCGAGCTACACGACCAGCCTGGTTCTGGAGCTGAGGGATGCGCTGGAAAATACCTTTGACGACGTGGACCGTCAGCTACGAAGGCTGCCGGGCGTGAAGGACGTTGTGATTGTTGAAAATGCATCGACAGCCTACCTGAAGGTGGACCGTCAGCATTTTCGGGAAGATCAGCTTGCGGACTTTGACTTTGTCCGGCAGGGTAAGGGTACTTAAACACAGGATGCTGGCATGGATGGCTGGCACTCCGCAAAACATGATCAGGAGCATACGATGGCACGAGGCGTAAACAAGGTAATTCTCATTGGTAACCTGGGGCAGGACCCGGACACTCGCTATACCCCCAACGGCAACGCTGTGGTTAACCTGAACCTCGCCACAGACGAGAGTTACAAGGATCGCCAGACCGGACAGCTGGTGCCGAAGACCGAGTGGCATCGGGTTGTGCTGTTCGGCAAGGTGGCTGAAGTGGCTGGGCAATACCTGCGCAAAGGCTCCAAGGTCTACATTGAAGGCAAGCTGCAGACCCGGAAATGGCAGAACAAAGAAGGGCAGGATGTCTACACCACCGAAGTGGTTGTGGATATCAATGGCCAGATGCAGATGCTGGACAGCCGTGGCTCTGAGGGCGGTATGAATCAGGGGGCGCCCCAGGGACGGCCGCAGCAACAGCCGCAATACAATGCGCCGCCCCAGCAGGGTGGGCAGGCTGGTGGCTACAACAACCCGGCACCCCAGCAGCAAGGTGGCGGCATGCCTGAGCCGATTGATGATTTTGATGACGATATTCCGTTCTGATAAATATCAAGTTTGTCCTGAATCAAAAGCCCGCGATTTCTGCGGGCTTTTTTGTTACGGACTTGCAAAATCTCCGTGAAATCAATCAAAAAACCGTAGAGTTACGTTCGGTTTCTCAACTACTATGTAAGTCAGTGTAAAAAGTCGGCGATATTTTGAGCGTTTCTACGCCTGGCTATCGTGGCAAATACCGTTCGCCTTGAAGGAAGTCATGACCCTGAGCTCCGTTGTAAACCGAGTCTCCCGCTTGTTTGCGCGGGCAGACAGCAGAACCCCGGTCTGTCTTGAGGTCCGCCCTGACGGCATCGCCTGGGCCAAGGGCTCCGATGGGGTGTCGGCCGGCAGAGGGTTTGTCGATTGTTTGCCGGCCAAGCGTCGCGAAGCCCTTGAGTCTCTCGTTAACGAACAGGGCTGGGCGGGAGCCCCGGCGGTCGTGGTGTTGCCCATCGATCAATACCAGGTTTTCCAGGTGGAACGCCCTGAGGGCATAGAAGACAACGAACTGGCAGATGCCCTGAAGTGGAAGTTGAAAGACTTCCTGGATTTCGGCCCTTCCGATGCGGTTTCTGATGTTTTTGCCTTTCCGGAAGATGCCTCCCGTGGGCGTGGGCCCCTGGTGAACGTAGTTGCGGCTCGCAAGTCACTGGTGCAGGAGCTGGTGGCACTGGTTGACGGAGGCGGCCTGGAACTGGTGCGAGTGGATATTGCTGAACTTGCACTGCGAAACCTGGCCTCCCGTATGGACAACGCGAACCGTGGTGTGGCGCTGGTCCACCTGCGCGAACGATATGGGCAGATGGTTGTCTGCCGCGGCGATACGCTGTATTTGTCCCGGCGGCTGGACGTGTCCTACGACGATCTGCGGGATGCCGGCCGACAGGAAAACGCGGTGCAGTCCCTCGCCCTGGAGATTCAGCGCTCCATGGATTACTTCGAGAGCCAGTTGGGTCAGGTGCCGCCCGCCACGATCCGCCTGGTGGCGAGAGACTCGGTGCTGCCGCTTACCTCCATGTTGTCGTCCTATGTGGCCGCCTCGATTGAAACTGTCGCCTGGCCGGAGTTTGGACTGGAGCAGGATCTGGATAGCCGGTGTCTTCCTGCCTGGAGTGCGGGCCTGGCCGTAGGGGAGACTCATTAATGCGGCAGCAGGTCAATCTTTATACCGCCGAGCTGCGGCCAAGCAAACAAAAGCTGAATGCCACGTCGGCACTGATGGCGCTGGCACTGGTGATTGTGGTGGTTGCCGGGCTGGCCGGCCTGGTTCGCTACCAGAACCAGCAACTGGAGGCTCAGGCTCTGGCAGTAGAGCGGCAGAACAGCCAGTTGGAGCAGGTGGTCGCCCGGCTGCAGGATGAGGTTCGGGCACGCCAGCCGGACCCGGAACTGGAAGCCGCGTTGGCTCGGGTCACGGAAACGATCAGCCGCCGACAACGACTGCTGGGTCGAATCGAAACCCTGGCCATAAGTGGTCATTCCGGATTTTCCGGAAGGTTGTCTGCGTTGGCCCGGCAAGTGCCAGACAATCTCTGGCTGACCGGGATTCGGCTGGAGTCTTTCCCCGCTACCCTGACGCTTAAGGGCCAGACCCGGTCTGCCGACTTGGTGCCCCGCTATCTCGAGCGCCTGGGCGAAGAGCCGGCGTTTATTGGTGAAACCTTCTCTGACTTCCGGATCTCGCGCCCGGACGGAGAGGCTGCACGCCAGTGGGTGAACTTTCAGATTGCCACCGAAAACAACGGGGACACAGGCTTATGAGCGTGTTGAAATCCCGATGGGCTGACGGCTGCCAATGGTATAACGACCGGCCGATTCGTGAGCGGGTTCTGGTACTGCTAACGGTGTGCGTGGTGGTGTTTGTTGTTGGCTGGGAACTGCTGGTTGCGCCTGCTGAAGCCCGGAAAAGTCAGCTAAGCAGCCAGTTTCAGGCAGCGCTAACCACACGGGATGCTTTGCTGAGCCAGCAGGAAAGCCTTGATGGACAGCTTGCCAGTGATCCTTCCACCGAGCTGCGGGAAAGGCTTGCAGCGCGGGAAAACCGGCTAAGCAGCCTGAATGAGCAGATTGCTGAAACCACTGGTCAGTTGATTGCCCCCCGGGACATGGTGGTTCTGTTAAGAGACATGCTTGCTGCGCAACAGGGCCTGAAACTGGACTCCATGGAATTGTTGGCTCCGGAGCCGGTGTATGACGAACCGGACACGGCGAATGCTGCCGTCGGTAATGACAAGCCAAAACCCGAGCCGTTGTTGTACACGCACGACGTGGAAATGACCGTGCGCGGCGGCTATCTGGACGTGTTGAACTATCTTGAGCGCCTGGAAGCCATGGATGAACGGCTGGGCTGGTCGCAGCTTGAGTATGATGCGGGCACCTGGCCGGACGGCCAGGCCACTATTCGGGTGCGCACGCTAAGCCTGGAGCCTGCGTGGTTGGGGGTGTGATGTGAGCTGGCAAATTGTTGGTACTGCCGTGATCGTGATGGCCGCCGCCGCGGCGTTGCCAGCGCAGGCGTTGCAGGACCCCACCAGGCCGCCGGGTATTCAGAACCGGGCTGTAGCTGCAATGCCGCCGCGACCCCTGGAGCTTGGCTCCATTGTCCATGGCTCCGACCGAAGAGTGGCGGTGATTGAAGGCGTTGCCCTGACAGAGGGAGAGAGCCACGACGGTATTCGCGTGCGCCGGATCTATCGAGACCGTGTTGAAATCCTGGATAACGGACAACATCGGGTGCTCTACCCGGACCCCCTTCCGCAGGTGCGGAGAACCCAATGAAAGACAAGCGGACAACAATGAATGCATTCAGAACGAAGGCCCAGACGGCGCTCGTATTTGCGCTTTCCCTTTTCATGGCGGCCTGTAGCAACAATCCGTTAATGCGCACCTCGGCGGCGACCTCTTCCGACGTGGCCGATGAAATCGACCGAACCCTGGAACAGGCGGAACAGAACCAGCGTGCAGCTACTGATGTGAATGAGGTACCTGCACCATCCGCCGCCGATATCAGCAGCCAGCTCTTGCCGCCACTGAGTAGCAGCCCGCAACAGGATGAGCGCTTCGATGTGAACGCCTCAGACGTTCCGGCCAGCAGTTTTTTTGAGGCGCTGGTCGCCGGCACCCGCTATAACGTGGTGGTTCGCCCGGACGTGGCCACGACGGTCAGCCTTCGCCTGAGCGATGTGACCGTTCCGGAAGTCATGGACATAGCGGCAGACCTGTATGGCCTGGATATTACCCGTACTGGTCGGTTGTACCGGGTGGCGGCCGATCAGGTTCAGACTCGCCTGTTCCCCATTGATTATCTGCACTTCAAGCGCCGTGGCGGCTCCGAAACCCGTGTTAGTTCCGGGCAGGTCAGCAGTTTCCGAAGCAATAGAGAGGGGGCTGGCAGCAACGATAACAATGAAGACAATGAAACCCGCAATCTGGTCGGTACCACGATATCGACTCAGACCGAATCGGATTTCTGGAGTGATATCCGCGACGCCCTGAACATGATCGTGGGCGGTAATAAAGGGCAGGTTGTGGTGAATCCGGGAGCAGGGCTGGTTATGGTCCGGGCTGGCGCCGACGATCTGAGGCTGGTGGAGAGCTATTTGCGCAAGACCGAGCTGATTATGCAACGCCAGGTTGTGCTGGAAGCCAAGATTCTGGAAGTGGGGTTGAACGAGGGGTACCAGCAGGGTATCGACTGGAATGATGTCCAGAGCTCTGCGGGGCGGGCCGACTACTTCACCAGCCAGTCACTTGGTGGTCAGCAAATTCGGACTCCGGACATCGGCGGGCTTTTCTCGGCAACGGTCAGTGCCGGGGATTTCACCGGGTTGATTGAACTGCTTGGCCAGCAGGGCAATGTGCAGATCCTGTCGAGCCCGAGAATTTCCACGGTTAACAATCAAAAGGCCGTGATCAAAGTCGGCACCGATGAGTTCTTCGTCACCGACATTGATTTTGATGACAACAATTCTGCCGTTACCGCCACCGACAGCACATCAACCTCCGTCGAGCTGACGCCGTTCTTTTCCGGCATCTCTCTGGATGTGACACCTCAGATCGCCGAGGACGGCGCCATCACCCTGCATGTGCATCCATCCGTGAGCGAAGTGGCGGATCAGGAAAAGGTGATTACCATCGGGGAACGGGATGTCACCCTGCCATTGGCCCGCAGCACCGTTCGCGAAACCGATAGCGTCATCCGGGCCGAGAGTGGCCAGATTGTGGTGATTGGCGGTCTTATCCAGAACAGCAGCGAAGACAACAATTCAGCGGTGCCTTTCTTCAGTGAGATTCCGCTGCTGGGTGAACTGTTCAAGCAACGCAAATTTGAATCCCGGAAGAGCGAACTGGTTATTCTGTTGCGTCCGGTGGTCGCCAATGCAGGCCAGATGCAGGCTGATGTCAGTGCCTCCCGCGAGCGCATGAATGTATTACGGGAGCTGCTGAACTCGTCTGAATCCGTCAAGCCACAACCCGAGACTGCACCGCGCTGATGTATCAGAGCCACTTCGGACTGCAGGAAGCACCGTTTGCATTGACGCCCAACACCCGCTACTTCCTGCGGGCGCCCAGCCATTCCGATGCCCTGGAGCTTTTGCTGGTGGCGCTGCGGCAGCGGGAAGGCTTTATCAAGGTGACCGGGGAAGTCGGCACCGGTAAAACTCTGCTATGTCGCCTGTTACTGAATGAGCTTGATAGAGACGCCTGCACGGCCTACGTGCCCAACCCGAATCTGCCACCGGATACGCTATACGAAGCGGTCGCGGAGGAGCTGGGGGTGGATGTGGCTGTGTGCGCCAACGTCCATCAGATCCTCAAGGCCCTGAACGAGAGACTGATTGCCCTGGCGATGGACCAGAAGCCGGTGGTGCTGGTGATTGACGAAGCCCAGGCCATGCCGGAAGAAACCATTGAAGCCCTGCGCCTGCTCACCAATCTGGAAACCGAAAGCACCCGGCTGCTGCAGATCGTGTTGTTCGGTCAGCCCGAGCTGGACACGACCCTGAGCAAGGACAGTCTGCGCCAGTTGCGCCAGCGCATTACCTTCCAGACTCGCCTGCAACCGCTGAATCGGGATTCGGTAAGCCAGTATCTTCGGCACCGACTCTCCCAGGCGGGGTATAACGGCTCCGACCTGTTCGCGCCAGCTGCTCTCAGAGTGATCTGGCGGGCGTCAGGAGGTATTCCAAGGCTAGTGAATGTGCTGGCTCACAAGGCCATGCTGGCGGCCTGGGGGCAGGGGGATCGATTAGTCAATCGCAGGCACGCGCTGCTCGCGGTCAGGGATACCGAAAGCGCCCGTTCCCTCGGACTGTTCGGGAGGTGGTTATGAGCCTGTTGAACGATGCCCTGAGGGCGGCCGAACAGCGGCAGCAGCAGCCACAAGTGTCGGCGGTGTATACCGGTAATAGCACAACAGCGGGTACGGGACCCGGTGGAAAAACCGCTCTACTGCTTGTTCTTGTGAGCTGCCTGGTGCTCGGCGCTGGCGTAGCGTGGTGGTCTATTTCGAAAGGCGAGACGGTTGCCCCAGCGCTTGCTGAAGCCGATGTGGCGCCAGCCTCCGTCCCTGAAGATCTTCTCGAAACTCAGACTGAGGCGCCGTTGCGGCCGAATACGGAGGCGGCGAATTCTTCAGCGGCTACACCGCCTGAATCAGTAGCCAGACCTGCTCTTGAAGCGGTGGTGACGGCTGAGCCTGCTGTAGCCCCAGAGCCGGCCACTATCGCAACGGTTGAGGAGCCGGTCCGGCACCTGGCAGAACCGACTGAACAGCAGGAGCCAGCCAAACCCGAGGTGGCCGTAGCAGAAAAAGCCAGCGCGGTGGAGCCTGAGGCGGCTGTCGCCATTGCTGAGCCTGAACCTGCGTCAGCACCGGCCCGGACATCCGTGAAACAACCCCGCGAAACGCCGGAAGCGATCGACCTGCGCACCAGCCGTGAGCTGGCCAGTCTGTTGGCGTCAGGGCGCAATGCTGAAGCCGAGCAGTTACTGGCCACGCTGATTGAAAGCCAACCTGCACCGAACAGCCGGGAAGTGGTTGCCCGTGACCTGCTGGTGCAGGGAGAAGCGGAGCGGGCACTTGGCTGGCTGCCGGCTGAGGTGACTGATGATTACGCCGGCCTGCGCTTGCTCCGGGCCAGAGCTTTGCTGGCGCAGGGGCAGCTAGAGCAGGCAGTGGCCACCTTGTCGGACCGGGTGCCGGCTGTGGCTGATCAGCCAGAGTACCGCATCACGCTGGCTACCTTGTTGCAACAGGCCGGGCAGACGGAGTCCTCTGCCGGCCACTGGGCGGAACTCATTGCCTACGACGACAGTCGCCCTGCCTGGTGGCTCGGCCTGGCCATTGCCCTGGAAACCGGAGGGCGCGGCCGCAGCGCTGCGCAGGCTTATGCCCAGGCTGCAGCCTTGCCGGGATTGTCTCCGGCGCTGGCGGACTACGCCCGAGAACGCTTGAATGCATTGCAGGCAGGATCATGACCACAGAACCGAAGAAAAAAATTCGCATAGGTGACCTGCTGGTCCAGAACGATGTCATCACCGAACAGCAGCTGATGACGGCGCTGCGTGAGCAGAAGAACACCGGCCGGAAACTGGGCCGGACCCTGATTGATCTGGGCTATGTGGATGAGGATAACCTGCTTAATATCCTCTCCCGCCAGTTGGAGGTGCCGTTCGTACAACTGCGCCACTACCAGTTCAACAACGACCTGGTAAAGAAACTGCCTGAGGCCCTCGCGCGCCGGTTCCGGGCGATTGTGCTGGCGGAACAGGGGGGCGAGTTGCTGGTGGGCATGGCCGACCCGCTCGATATTTTTGCCTACGATGAACTGGTGCGGGTGCTCAAACAGCCCATCAAACAGGCAGTTGTTCGGGAAAGCGAACTGCTCAACACGCTGGACCTGGTCTACCGCCGTACCGACGAGATTGCCTCGCTGGCCGAGGAGTTGGAAGACGAGCTGGGCGATGATGCCTTCGACCTGGCGGACCTGTCTGCCGAATCCGAAAGCGCTGATGCGCCGGTGGTCAAACTATTGCAGACTCTGTTTGAGGACGCCGTGCAGGCCCGGAGTTCGGATATTCATATCGAGCCGGATGAGTCGGTGGTGCGTATCCGCCAGCGAGTGGACGGGGTGCTTCAGGAACAGGTGATGAAGGAAAAGCGCGTGAACGCGGCGCTGGTCCTGCGCCTGAAACTGATGGCAGGCCTCAACATTTCCGAGAAGCGGTTGCCTCAGGATGGCCGTTTCAACGTGCGGGTAAAAGGCCGCAGTATCGATGTGCGGGTATCCACCATGCCTGTGCAATATGGTGAATCGGTGGTGATGCGTTTGCTGGACCAGAGCCAGGGTATGCTGGATCTTCAGGGTACCGGCATGCCACCGCACTTGCTGGAACGTTTCCGTAAGCTGATCAAAAAGCCCCACGGCATGATTCTGGTAACCGGCCCCACCGGCAGCGGTAAAACCACGACCCTGTATGGCGCGTTAACCGAGCTGAACAAACCTGAGGTCAAGATCATTACCGCTGAAGACCCGGTGGAATACCGGTTGCCACGGATTACCCAGGTTCAGGTGAATCCAAAAATCGGACTGGAATTTGCCAGCGTGTTGCGCGCCTCCCTGCGCCAGGACCCGGATATTATTCTGGTGGGTGAAATGCGCGACCACGAAACCGTCGAGATTGGTTTGCGTGCTGCCATGACCGGTCACCTGGTGCTGTCCACCCTGCACACCAACGATTCCATCAGCAGTGCCATGCGCCTGATTGATATGGGGGCAGAGCCCTTCCTGGTGGCCAGTTCACTGTTGGGCGTGGTGGCTCAGCGCCTGGTTCGGCGGGTATGCGACAACTGCAAAGAGCCGTACCAGCCCACCGAACAGGAGCTGATCTGGCTGCAGTCCTTTGACCTGGATCCACTCGATATTGAAGCCGGCTTTATTCACGGCAAGGGCTGCTATCAGTGCAGCAACACTGGTTACAAGGGCCGGCTGGGCGTCTACGAAATGCTGGAAATGGACGAGGACATGCTGGATGCGCTGCGCCGCAAGGATGTCTCTGACTTTACCCGGGCCGCCCGCCGAAGCCCCATCTATCGGCCTTTGGGGCAGTGCGCCATGGACTATGCTCTGCAGGGGGTGACCTCGTTGCAGGAAGTGGCCCGAGTAGCGGCCACCTCGGAAGCCGACATGTCGGTGGATGCCGATGATCTGGGCGGCGATACCGCCATAGGAGTGGATAGCTGATGCAGTTCAGTTACCGGGGCAAGGACAACCGGGGTGTTGTCCAGCAAGGTTCTCTGACCGCCGCCAATCCGGACGCGGCAGCCAGCGAACTGATGCGCCGTGGTATTACGCCGCTGACCATTCGCGAACAGGAAGATACCTCGTCGGCACTGGACAAACTGA
>Ga0207798_100258_pt1 | contig 16716 bp, 14 predicted proteins | sample TtanPargueraPR_8_FD_187278 | JGI IMG/M metagenome (GOLD analysis project Ga0207798, IMG submission 187278) | Anaerobic enrichment media microbial communities from Bioluminiscent Bay, La Parguera, Puerto Rico - Tt and E1 (SPAdes) | ecosystem: Environmental > Aquatic > Marine > Unclassified ... | reverse complement strand
TTGTATTCATGACACTTCTTTTTTTTGATCAAATTATACGTACAAATTTACGCAATATCCTAATGCCGTGCAAAATTCTTTAACCTTATACGTGTGATTACTGCTTGCCCCTAACGGTACGTTAAAACACGTGATGGATTTTTCACTGGATAGCACCTTCAATAAACAAATCATTCCTTTTCCGAAGAATTACGAACAGAAATAAAACTCATTTGATGTCCGCACTGATCCCGTCTAACCTTGCCTGCCCCACATCGAGGAACAAGTCCCCCTTTGGGGGATTTAGGGGTCCAACGCCGGCATTAATGAACGTGAGTTCGATCTAAGCATTCTGAATAAGTATAAAAATATATTGCGCCGTACTTTAGTGCGGCAATAAATAAATTGGTCTCCCAACTCTTGATTTTTTTGGAGATTTTGTACCATACAAACTAAAAAAACTCCGAAAAAAATAACGGGAATACTATTATTTATGAATTCCCCAGGAAATCACGAACAGAAAAAATTAATTTAACACACGTACTGACCTCTCCTAACCCTGCCTGCCGGCAGGCAGGCTCCCCAAAGGACAGGAACAAGTCCCCCTTTGGGGGATTTAGGGGTCCAACTTGCCGGTATTAATGATTACTACGGTACGTTAAAACACGTGATGGATTTTTCGCTGGATAGCACCTTCAATAAACAAATCATTCCTTTTCCAAAGAATTACGAACAGAAATAAAAACTCATTGAATGCGCGCACTAACCCTGCCTGCCGCATCGAGGAATAAGTCCCCCTTTGGGGGATTTAGGGGTCCAACTTGCCGGAATTGATGACTATTACGGGGTGGTAAAACATGTTATGGATTTCTCGCTGGATTCTGCCTTTCAGAAAAAATGGAATTTGAACATTGAATAGCTATTTTTGCTTTAATTAATAATAAAACGGGAATTGGGAGTTAAATAAGCACGGTCGCACTTCGCGCTTCTGGCTCCGAACTTCCAGCTAAAATTGACAAATGAAACTCACACCCATTTCGGCCGGACATTTTCATTGCGACGGAGGTGCGCTTTTTGGTGTAATTCCCAAAGTGCTCTGGAATAAAGTCTATCCTGCCGATGATAATAATTTTACCAAACTCGCCCTGCGGTGTTTACTGGTTGAAACGGAAGGTCATAAAATTCTGATCGAAACCGGCATCGGAAATCATTTTTCCGAAAAACACCTGCAAAACAACGGGGTAAGCTCGGTTACCGACCTTGAATCATCGCTGAAGGAAGAAGGTTTTTCTCCGGATGCTATCACCGATGTGTTTTTCACTCACCTGCACTGGGACCATTGCACCGGTGCGGCAAAGCGGACAAACAATGAATTGCAACTGACCTTCCCCAATGCAACCCTGTGGTGCAGCCGGAAACAATGGGAACATGCCAAAGTTTCGAATCCAAGAGAGCAGGCAGCTTTTCATCGCGAGATTCTTGATTTTTTCTACCATTCCGGCAAATTAAACCTGGTGGAGGAGGAAGGTGAATGGTTTCCGGGATTCGAAATTCGGTTTTTCGATGGACACACTCCCGGACAAATGATACCTTTCTTGCATTGCGGTGAGAAAACAATTGTCTACACCTCGGACCTGGTGCCGACAGCAGCTAATATACCTTTGCTCTGGATCGCAGCTTACGACCTCTACCCGGTAAAAGTGATGGAAGAAAAACAAAAATTCCTGGAAGAAGCGGTTGCAAAAAATTACACCCTATTTTTTGAACACGACTTTTATACTGAATGCGCTTCCATTGATAAAACGAAGCAAGGGGTTGTAGTGGCGAAAAAATACATACTAGCAGAACTCATTTGACAACCAATGACTGAAAACTTAGAAATTTCTGTAAAAATATGGAATGAAATTTTTAAAATTATTTGATAGTATTGTTTTATTCCATATATTTATTTTGCTTTTTGGATGTATTCTGACATCTTACACCATTATTCCCGGATTAAATAAGACCAGCCTGTTGAAGTGAAATGATAATTTATCATGAATTTGATAGTTATTATTATTGTATTTTTGAGTTGACTATTGAAATAATAGGAATTAATTAAGTACAAATAAATTGATCTAAAAACCAAAATATAAGAGTTAAACTAAAATTTAAACCGATGAAAAAAGTTATTTTATACCTGGTTATACTGGTAACAATTTCAGCTTGCCAAAAAGAGGAAATTAGGATTCAAGAAAAATCTGAGGTCAAAATAAATCCTAAATCATTTACTTCCATTAAGAAAGGATCAAACATGGAAGATTTTACCCCCGATTTCAACTACAATATTATTAACACAGGGAATGACTATGTTCTAAAAAATGCTAATTCGAAAATTAGATTTGGGATTTGGGGCCCAATGTACGGTTTAAATGGAATTCCTCCTTTCAATGATCTTACGTCACAAGATATTGAAGCTCATACAATAGACGGTAGTATTGATGCAAGTTTGCTTGAAAATTATGATGTTATATACATTGGCAGACTTGGACTGTTGTATAATGGGATTGACTTTGACGCCTTAGAAAATTGGATCCTGTCAGGTGGTGGAATAATTGGTGAATCTGAAGCTTTTATTTTTGATACTGATACCTATCTGAATACAACTTGGTCCAGTCAACTCAGTGAAATAGCCGGTATATGGTCGGATAACCCAGACGGTAATGATTTTGGATCAGATGAAAACGAGGTAACCATTACAATGCCGAACCATCCCATTTCAGACGGAATTTCAGAAAATTTTATTATTAATCAGCCAATGGCTACAGAACTTACAGCCTTTGCAGATATAACTCGGAATCAAACTGCTGAAAAAATTGCCGAGATCAATTCAATAACGTGGGGGGGGATACAGGCGGCAATTGTTGTATCTGATTATGGAAATGGAAGATCCGTATATTTCCCATCAGCTGTTAATTTAGATTGGTCGCTCTGCCCCGACTATAAACAACTCTTTATCAACGCTGTAAAATGGTGCGGAACTCCAGCATCAAGTCCTCCAATTCAAGTAGAAATCGATATTAAACCGGAAGATTATCCCAATGTGATTAACCTTGCCAGCAAAGGAAAATTACCGGTCGCTATTTTTGGCAGTGAGGAATTTGATTGCAGCCAAATTGATTTGGCCACTGTATCGCTGGAAGGCATGCCGGTGAGCAAAAACGAAAAAAACGGGAAATATCAGGCCCACCTGTCAGATATCAACGCTGATGGGATGGATGATCTCCTTGTTCAGTTTGAAATTTCAGGAAATGAATTAACAGCTACCAGCGATGTTGCCACAATATCAGGTACATTATCAGATGGTCATTTCTTTGAAGGTTCGGATGACATTCTTGTTATTAACAATAAAAAGTCAAAATAAATATTTCACTTAAAGACTAAGACCTGAAAGCTTTCAGCAATATTTAGCTCTTCACTAATTCTTTTGTTGAAAGCAAACCACAGGCGGCATAGATATCCTGACCACGAGAAGCACGAATGGTGGTTAAAATGCCTTTTTTGTTTAAAGCATCCTTGAATTGCCGGATGGTTTCCTCGCCCGGGCTTTTTAGCGGCGTTCCCGGCACCGGGTGAAAACGGATCAGGTTAATGCGGCACTTTAAACCGCTAAGCAGGCGGGCCAGTTCGTTCACATGTTCCTTTGTGTCGTTCAAACCTTCAAACAAAATGTATTCAAACGAAACACGACGCTGCCGGCCAAAATCCCAGCTTTTGATTTCATCCACAACGGCATCAACAGGATAGGCAACCTGCACCGGCATCAGTTTTTGTCGCTCTTCATGAAATGGCGTGTGCAAACTAACGGCAAGGTGAGCTTCACTCTTTTCAAGGAAAGTCAGCATCCCAGGAATAATGCCAATCGTTGAAACCGTTATACGTCGCGGGCTCATGGCATAACCCCAGTCCGAAGTCAGAATTTCAAGACTTTTCAGCACTTCATCCAGGTTATCAAAGGGCTCACCCATACCCATGTACACGATGTTGGTCACCTCATCCACTTCATCGATGCTCCGGATCTGGTTTATAATTTCACCCGCTGAAAGCTGTCCCTGGAAACCCTGTTTGGCCGTAAAACAAAACAAACATCCCATTTTGCATCCCACCTGCGAGCTTACACAAACCGTTTTACGATCGCGCTCGGGGATCATGGCAGTTTCGATAAATTTATTCTGAATAGTTGGGAACAGGTATTTTTTTGTGCCGTCAACACTGGCCTGAACCTTTGTGTAGCCGGTTAATCCATACTCAAATCTTTCTTTCAGTAACTCGCGGGCTTTCAACGAAAGATTGGTCATTTCATCTATCGATGATATTTGTTTTTTATACAGCCAGTCGGTAATTTGTTTGGCCGTAAATTTGGGCAGACCAAGTTCACGCACAATGAGCTGCAATTCTGACAATGTCTTCCCGAATAACCTTTCTTTCATTCTGATAAACTTTGGGGCAAAGATAAATCAAAAATTTCTTTGGCTTTCAGCTCCTTGGTTAAACCAAATAAAGCTGTTCTAAAAAATTGGCAAGAACGTCATTCTGAATTCATTTCAGAATCTTCTAAATCAGAGTTCTAACAACTTAAAGATCCTGAAACACCTGCCTTCAGCAGTCAGTAGTTCAGGATGACGAAACAATTTTTTTTGGACATTCTCTCTGTTCGCAGCTCTATCCCATCAACGATCTCTTGAACTCCGGCGTTTTTCTATGTTTTGTGGCCTGTTCATAGGCATAAGCGATCTCAATAAGTTTACCTTCTGTCCATGCTTTCCCAAAAAACGAAATGCCGATTGGCAATCCTTTTACAAATCCCATCGGAACCGTAATATTTGGGTAGCCGGAAATAGCTGCGGGTGATGAACTGCCGCCACTGAAATGATCGCCGTTCAGCCAGTCGATCGTCCATGCCGGGCCGTTGGTTTGCGCGATGATCGCATCCAGCTTGTGTTCTTCCATCACTTTGTCAATGCCTTCCTTCCCGGCATATAACTTCGAGTTTTCGAGTGCCTCGAGGTATTCTTCGGAATTCAGATCGCCCTTTTCGACTGCCATTTCAAAAATCTCCTGGCCAAACCAGGGCATTTCTTGATCGGAATTTTGCTGGTTGAATTCAATGATGTCGGCCATGGTGCGTACCGGTGCTTTCGGATGTTCAGCCAAATATTTGTTCAGATCAGCCTTAAATTCGTAAAGCAACACCTGGTAAGATGGACTTCCCCATTTGCGGTTGTGCTCAAATTCAACGTCTTCGATCACCTCGGCGCCTTGCGCTTTCAGGTCGGCAACAGCCTGGTCGAACAGCGCTTTCACCCGTTTGTCGGAGGGCAACATTTGCGACGCAATACCAATGCGCTTACCATTCAATCCGTCAGCTTTTAAAAACGAGGTGTAATCTTCAGCAATCGATCCTTTTTCGATATGCGTTGCGACATCGTTTGGATCGAACTCAGCCAAAGCTCCCAGTAAAGTTGCGGCATCGCTTACATTCCGGCACATGGGGCCGGCGGTGTCCTGGCTGTGTGCGATCGGAACAATTCCCTGACGACTCCAGAGTCCCAGCGTTGGTTTAATACCAACCAGCCCGTTTATCCCTGATGGGCAAACAATGGATCCGTTGGTTTCGGTACCAATTCCGATGGTACAGAGGTTAGCCGAAACAGCAGCTCCGGTACCCGAACTCGAGCCGCAGGGACTTCTGTCCAGGTAATATGGATTGCGCACCTGTCCTCCCCGTCCGCTCCAGCCACTGGATGAATTATTGGAACGGAAATTGGCCCACTCGCTCAGGTTGGTTTTTCCAAGCAAAACGGCACCGGCCTCACGCAATTTCGTAACGATAAATGCATCCTTTTCCACCACATTTCCTGCCAGAGCAAGCGAACCGGCAGTGGTCATCATTTTATCGCCGGTATCGATGTTATCTTTTATCATTATCGGTATTCCATGCAGTGGTCCGCGTAAGTTGCCGTTTTTTCGTTCTTCATCCAGTGCACGGGCAATTTCCAGTGCATCGGGATTTAGCTCGATCACCGATTTCAACATCGGATCTACTTTTTCAATGCGCTCAAGGTATTTTTTGCAAATGTTTTCTGCGCTTAATTCTCCGGACTTCATTTTTTGCTGCAAGGCCTCAACCGTAGTCTCATTCAATTTAAAATCGGTCAAATCGATTTCCTGTTCAGAAGAAGAAGTTTCTGTGGTACAGGCTGCCAGGCCGGAAAGTGCAAGGACAGAACCGCCAAGGGCTCCGGTTTTAAAAAAGGAACGTCGTTTCATGTTTCAGATTTTAGTATTGAGTATTCAGATTTGAGATTTTAATTTGGAAAAATAATATTCAGCAAAAAACCACCCAGGCTAATGATCACCAGTGCCAGAAGGATAAAAAGTAAGGTGCTTTTCATTTTTGAGGATAGCCAGATCAGAAGTGGCGTCAGCAAGCCCAGAAAAATGCCATAACGTATTTCCATGGCCGATACTTCAAAGGTCTTCCCGTTCATCCACGAAAAAAGTGGCGGAAGAAAAACAAAACACAGGATAACCGCCACCACGAGTGCAAAAGTCTTGATGGATTTTTTCTGATTTGGCGTCATCTTACTTCACTTTATCGGGATTCTTTTTAATAAAATCTGCCCAGTTTTTGTATTCCTTCGATTTTTGCGGCTTGTTCAACTGAATAAAATGGCAAATGGCCACTGCCACTGCATCGGTTTCGTCGAGCACTTTATCCAACTCTTTCAGGTCATACACTTTCTGCAGAAAGTAAGCCACCTGTTCCTTCGACGCACGCCCCATTCCGGTAATGGATTGTTTGACCAAGAGCGGTGCATATTCCCGGATCGGCACCCCGTGCATGAGTGCAGCAGCCATCAGCACCCCCTGGCCACGACCCAGTTTTAACATCGATTGCACATTCTTACCATAAAACGGCGCTTCAATGGCCATCACATCAGGACGATAGGTTTCCACCAAATGCAATGCCCGCTCGTGCAACACTTTCAGACGCTGGTAATGATCGGCGTATTTTTTGGGTGTTATGTTTCCCATGTGCAGGATAACAGGCTTCTTATCCCGTATTTCCACCAGCCCGTAACCGGTTACCGTAGTTCCGGGATCAATGCCCAATATGCGTAACGGTTTTTCCACGATTTGAAAATAGTTATTTGTGACGAAATCTGGTAATTAATTGCAATTTGTTGTGACTTGTTGTGATTTATAGTCGTAATCAAAAACGGAGGGTTACCTTTAAGATCATAACACAACGTCAATTTCCCCGCATTAAAGTATGTTGGCTGTACAATGTTTTTGCATCGTATACTTTAGTGCGGTTGCATAAAGTAATTGCTTCACCCAAGCAACGTGAGTTCGACTTAAAAAAGTTTGCAAAGTCTTGTGGATTAAATTGCACCGTCCTTTAGGGCGGTGATTTGGAAAAGACCTGTGTAAAATGATTTTTGAAGTTTTTTGTACGCTTTAATGAACAAAAAAACTCAAAAATCAGGAATGAATCTTATGGTTTTATTTCACCGCCCTAAAGGATGGCGCAACCTTAAAACTGAGTTTTTAGATCGAATCTTTGTTCCGTTTTGCTTTCCTCCTGTCCAGTTGCTGCACAAGCACTCCCGAAACGATAAAAATCAAACCAATAAATGTGGTCAGGTAAATATTTTCTTTCAGAATAAAATGAATGAAGACCAGGGATAAAAACGGTGCAAAAAAAACGAGGTTCCCGATTTTGGCATTGCTGGTGGTCAGGTTCATGGCTTTTAACCAAAACACATAGGTAATCCCCACTTCGAAAATGCCGGAATAAATAACTGCAGCCAGTCCGCTTCCCCACTGTATCCGAAACGATGAGAAAATCGCAACAAAAGGGATCAGGTAGATCATGCCAATGGTAAAATTCAAAAAAAGTTTAACGATCTCTTCGCGCCGGTCGCGCACATTAAAAATCCAGTAAAGCGACCAGAGCACCGAACTTCCCACGGCCAGCAATACACCCAACAGATTTGTTTGTTTAAATCCATCGACTCCTCCTTGAGAGGAAATGAAAAACACCCCAACAAAACTGATGAGTAAAGCTAAAAAACTTATCCATGAAATTTTTTGTCCCAGTAAAGGGACGGATAAAAGGGCCAACGTAATTGGCCAGATCATATTCAGAGGCTGGGCAACTTGCGCCGGAAGCAAAGAATATGCTTTGAAAAGCACCAAATAATACAAGAGCGGATTAAAGGCACCCATTAAAAACGAATGCAGCCATTGTCGTTTTGTTTGTCGAAAAATTTGTTTGGTCTTTCCCTGAATGACCAAAACACTGAAAAGCAAAATTACAGTTACAAACGATGCGTAAAAAATCAGCTGAATAAAATCGTATTCCCTCAGCGCCAGTTTAAAGGCAGTGGCCACGGTCGACCAGAAAAAAACGGCCATCGCGGCAAAAAGATATGCCTGTTTACTGGAATTCATCGGGTTGTGTTCCCTCCATAAATAATTCTTCCTTGCTTTTATCAATGGTTTCCTGATCAGGATAAACCTCGCGCAATTCGCGGTATTTCGCACGTGATTCCTCGATGTACACACTCCCCGGATGTTCGGTCAGCATTCTTTTGTAAAGGTCTATGGCCTTTTCTTTCTGATCGAGATCGTAATTATAAATTTCAGCCAGCATATAAAGGGCATCATCGCCCAGCAAATCGTAACTGTAATCGGTTACAATAGCTTCGAGGTATTCGGCTGCCAGTAAATAATCCTGACCGGCAATCGCCAGTTTGGCTTTACGGTATAAAATATCGTCAACCAGCGAATGGTATGGATAAGTTTCGGCCAGTCCATCCAAAATGGTCATTGCCTCGTCGTTCTTGTTTTGAAAAAAGAGCAGATCGGCTTTGGCAAACATGGTAAGCGGTACTGCAGTGGTATCGAGGTTCAGGTTGTTTCCAATCATCATCGAAAGTTCCATGGCATCGTTGGCGGTCAGTTTCGAGGTGCTGGCTTTCAGTACGTCAAGTTGTGCTTTGGCCCAGCTGAAGTTGCCCATATAATAACCAAGCCTGGCTTTTTTCAGCTTCACCTCATCGCCGAGCGAATTGGTTTTGTTCTCCTCAATAACCTGCGAGTAGATCAGCATCGCCTCCCACGGATCGTTGGCATAAACGTAGGTATCTGCCTTTTCTGTTTTCAACACACCAACCTGATCCGGCTTCAGCCCCGGAATTTTTAACCCTTTATCAAGTACTTGCAAAGCACTATCGGTTTGGTTCAAATAAAAGGTCAGCAAATGCGCGTATTCAGAGATCAGGTTAAGCGTAGCCGGACTGTAATTCAGGTAATCCAGTCCTTCCTTAAACTGACCGACAAGTGTTTCACCACGCACGCTATCGTCGGGATATTCATTCACAAACTCCATGTAGCTGGCATGAAGATTACGTGCAAAGGCCTGCGCAAAGTAGCTGTTTTCCGTGCCTTTATCCATCAAATATTTATAGGCTTTTTTGGCTTCGGCATATTCCTTATTTCGCAGTGCCATATCGCCCAATTGCGCGATTTGTCCTGCTTCTTCTCCGGTTCTTCTGTCGATGGCGATCGATTGACGCAAGGCACTGGCAAATTTCTTCTCCTGCAACAGGAACCAGATCAGCAAGCGGTTATATGCCAGTACATCCGGATCGGATTGAATGCGTAACATAACCTGGTCTTTAAACTGGTCACGCAAGCCATTATCAATATCAAGCCGCATGGCCGAAGATAAACTGCTTTGGACACGAGACAAATGCTTGTTGTCCTGTTTGAGCAAATTCAGGTATTCTTCCATCATATTTTCGTAATCACGCAGATAGAGGTAGGACCTTGCCAGTTCATAATTGAATTCCTCGTTTGGCAGCATTTCGCGGCCTTTGAGGTAAGTATCCCGTGAAAGATCGAACTTTTGCCAGGCCATGAAAGTATTGGCTACGATTAGGTAACTCCCTTTGTTTGGCGGTATTTCGCGAATGGCCTGTTCATATTTTTCGGCCGCTTCTTCTTTTCTTCCCTGGGCCTCCAGCACGTGTCCCCAGTGAATGTAATATTCAGGCCTGGCCGTTTTTTGTTTTTTCAGCTCATTCCGGATTTCTTCTTCGGCATCGGCATAACGTCCCATTTCGGTGAGACAGGTTATGTAATACCTGAAATAAGTAGTACTTCGGGTCAAGTTGTATACATCCTTCAACAATGGAATCGCCTTCTCATAATCTTTCGCATTGTAATAACGAATGGCAAGACTTGACTTGGTTTGCAACTCCGATTGTTTTTTTTGCTGTGCAACAGCGGTATTAATCCCTAAAAAAAGTACAATCAATATAAGCAGTAAATGTTTCATGTTTCTCATCTGAATCATACAAAAATAACACAGAACTGCAAAGTAGTGTTCTTTTAGCCTGATTAATTCATTTTCATGAATGAATCACCCAAAGGGCTGACCTTGATATTGAAAAACATTATAGGCTTATACTTCAATCATATATCCTTTTGATTTTCAATCGTCAACACTTCGTGTGAAAAATTCTTGAATTTTTCAGGTTAGCACAAATTTAGCAAATGGGAGTTTCTCATCCTTTATTAACGATAAACTGCTAACTTTGCAGCAAATTTTAAAGGCTATGGCACATGAGCTGAACGGCAGGCAACGCCTGCCAAGGTGGATGAAGATGAAAATGCCAAAAGGAGAAAGTTACTCCAAGGTTAAAAACCTGGTTGAAAAACACGGGCTGCATACCATTTGCACCAGTGGAAATTGTCCGAATATAGGTGAATGCTGGGGACGTGGAACAGCTACATTTATGATATTAGGAAATATTTGTACCCGCCGATGTAAATTTTGTGCGGTTCCCAACGGCCGGCCACTGGCTCCCGATTTGGAAGAGCCTAAAAAACTGGCTGAATCGGTTCGGATCATGGGTGTGAAACACTGTGTGATCACTTCAGTCGACCGCGACGATCTGGACGACCAGGGAGCCGGAATCTGGGCTGAGACCATTCGCGAAGTAAAACGCGTAAATCCGGACACCCAGATCGAGGTACTCATCCCCGACTTCAGGGGTAAAACTGAGCTGATTCAGCAGGTAATCGATGCAGGGCCGGATGTAATCTCGCACAACCTTGAAACCACCGAACGCCTGACCCCTTTTATCCGCTTTGCCTCAAAATACCGTCGCAGTCTGGATGTCATTCGCTATGTGGCGGATAACTACACCGTTGCCAAATCGGGTATTATGCTGGGGCTGGGCGAAACCCATGAAGAAGTATTGCAAACGATGGATGATCTTCTGGAAGCCGGTGCCAAAGTAATGACGATTGGCCAGTACCTTGCCCCTACCGCCAAACACATGCCGGTAGTTGAGTATATCAAACCTGAGAAATTTGCAGAATACCGTAAAATCGGACTGGAAAAAGGATTTAAGTTTGTGGAAAGTGCGCCATTGGTGCGCAGTTCTTACCGGGCGGAAGAACATGTGAATGCATAGATAGTTCAGAGTTGAAATTGTTGTGTTCAAAATAGCGGGAAAAGTTTGTAACTTTGGAGAGTTATGGGAGCAATTGTAATAAAAATCGACGATAAGAATAATCGACTTATTTCCAAGCTGGTAAAAGAACTTGGTGGTAAGACCATTTCCATCACCGAAGAGACATACGAGGATTTGGCATTGGGGACAATGATGGACAAAGAGAAAACAGGAGAAACTGCCAGCCGCGAAGAAGTGATGAAAAAGCTTGGAAATGAAAGTTGAATTTGATAAATCATTTCTTAAAAGTCTGGATAAAATCAATGACACCAATCTTCTTCGTAAAATTGAATCAATTATCTTATCCTGTGAAAATGCATCGCAACTGTCCGATATTCCAAACATCAAAAAACTCACAGGCTTTTCAAATTATTTCCGAATAAGAACAGGAAGTTATCGTATTGGCATTGAAATGCTTAACAGTACGGTTCTTAGGTTTATTATTATTACACATCGAAAAGATATCTACAAAAAATTTCCATAAAGTAATGGCAAATTTCAATTACAAGGACGTGGGCTTAATGGAATACAAAGCCTGCTGGGATTACCAGGAAGAGAAACTGAAAGCGATTACGGAGGAGAAACGCACAACGCATCAACCTACTTCTTCAAACGAGTTTATCCTGGTGGAACACCCACATGTATACACGCTGGGTAAAAGCGGCGACGAAAAAAACATGCTGGCCAATACCGATTTCCTGAAAAAAATTGAAGCCACTTATTACAAGATCAATCGTGGCGGCGACATCACCTATCATGGCCCGGGACAATTGGTGGGTTATCCCATCATCGATCTCGAATATTACAGGATCGGGGTGCGCGAATACATCGAAAAAATGGAGGATGCCATTATTGCCACCATTGCCGAATACGGTCTGGAAGGCGGCAGAAAAGAAGGAGCCACCGGCGTCTGGTTGCAAGCTGATCATAAGGTGCGTGCCCGAAAGATTTGTGCCATTGGTGTGCGGGTGAGTCGTTACGTAACCATGCACGGATTTGCCCTGAATGTAAATACCGATATGCGTTACTATAACTATATCAATCCCTGCGGATTTAACAGTTCAGATGTCACGTCCATTCAACAGGAACTGGGAAGGGAGGTCTCCATGCAGGAGCTTAAAAAGCTGGTAATGGAGAAATTCAACGAAACCTACTAATTCAAATAAGTTTTCAATCTTCCCAACTCCATATGCTGACCAATCGCTGTTGAATAAGTGATCTGTCCGACCTAAAATCATTTTATATTTTTTTAGAAAGTATTTGCTTTATTCAAAATTATTTTTCAAAACTTTAGTATTTTTGAAGGATAGTAAAACAACAGTCAATAACACGAATAATCTATACCAATTAAAATGAGTTCAATTAAATCTTCAAGAAGAAATTTCTTAAAAAGTGCCCTTGTGGCCGGAGCAGGATTTACTATTGTTCCGCGCCATGTACTGGGCGGAAACGGAATGCTGGCACCTTCCGACCAGCTGACCAAAGCAATCATCGGAGTGGGAGGAATGGGCCGCGGCCATATTCCGTACGAAGGAACCCGCGTAGTTGCCATTTGTGATGTCGACACGGAACACCTGGCACTCGCCCGTAACCTGATTGATTACAAGGTGAAAGAATTCCGCGATTTCAGGGAAGTCTGTCAGTTGCCGGAAGTGGATATTGTACACATCGCCACACCGCCGCACTGGCACGGTTTAATGGCGGTTGAGGCCGCCAAGGCCGGCAAAGACATTTGGTGTGAAAAACCAATGACCCGCACCATTGGCGAAGGCAAACGTGTTGTTGAGGCCGTAAATGCGCATGGCCGGATGTTCCGGCTGAACACCTGGTTCCGTTTCAAAGACACCTTTTACGGGCTTGGCACCGATGTAAAACCACTGAAAAAAGTAATCGACAGTGGCATTTTGGGCTGGCCGCTTAAAGTTACCGTTAGCGGCATTACCGGCTACGACTGGAAATTTTACTGGAGTGGAAAACACAACCTGACACCCGAACCTGTTCCTGAAAACCTGGATTATGATATGTGGCTCGGACCGGCACCTTACAAACCGTATAATCACCTTCGGGTGCATTCCAACTTCCGTGGTTACTGGGATTACGACGGCGGTGGCCTGGGCGACATGGGACAACACTACCTCGACCCGGTACAATACATGCTGGGGAAAGATGAAACCAGCCCTGTAAAAATTGAAGTGGATGCGCCACAGCAACATTACGATGCCGTGGGCAGTTGGCGACGCATTACCTACACCTACACTGATGGTTGCCAGATCATTCTCGATGGAGAAAATCGTGATAAGGATGCCGCCTACATTGAAGGCCCTAACGGGAAAATCTACCGCGGGTTCAGATCGGACATTCCAAATCTGCAGGACTTTATCAAAACACTTCCGGAACCGGAACCGCAGATCGGAATATTCTCTGAATCGGTAAAAACGCGCAAAAAGTTCGCACTGAACGAGATGAACGGGTTCCGTTCTGCCACCCTCGTCAATCTTGGAATTACTGCAGTTCGACTGGGCAGAACACTTCATTTCGATCCCGACAAACTGGAATTTATCGACGATGAAGGAGCCAACCGTCTGATCGATCAACCGATGCGTGCACCCTGGGCAATTTAAGGATAGATAAACAACTAAGAATGAATACAATGAAGAAAAATATATTTCAACTTATTACGCTGTTCCTTTTATCGGCGATGGTTTTAGGAACCTCGGCTCAGGACCGGCGAACACTCGATACCAAGGTCGCCGACCTGCTGGCTCAAATGCCTGCCAGGGAACTTGCACAGCGCGACAATGCCATGCAGGACCTTTACAACATGGGACCGGAAGGGTTTCAGAAACTTGCCGGAATGCTGGTGCCACTGGGAACCGGCGACGATACGGCGGTGCGTTTTGCACTGAACAGCTTTTCACGCTATGCCAGCCAGTTTGGAAAAACCAAAGAGCGGGCTTTTGCCGAAGACAACCTGTTGAAAGCTCTCGAAAAACAAAACGACACAGAAGTTCAAACTTTCCTGATGAACCAGTTGAACCTGGTTGGCGAAACCAAAACCATTGATGCGCTGGCTGCTTACCTGGACAATCCAGAACTTGTTGAGCCGGCCACGCAGGCCATGTTACAGACCAACGAACACATGGCTGCCGGAAAAATGCTGGAGACCTTACCCGAAGCACCCGAAAAAGCGCAGATCACTTTGGCGCGTGCGCTGGGTCAGCTACACTGCATTCGTGCGGTAGAGCCAATTACTGAACTTACTCCAGCTGACGATCCAAATATGCAAAAAACGGCACTGGCTGCACTGGCTGAAATTGGCTCGCCCGATTCGTACAAAACCTTGCTAAAAGCAGCCGAGGAAGTGCATTTTAGCTACGAAGCAACCGATGCTGCCCAGGCTTTTATCGATTATACAGACCGGCTGGGTGCACAAAACCAGCTCGACCTGATGAAAAAAGCCTGCAACGAGATCATTAAAAAGAACCAGGCTACCGACCAATTGCACAATTATGCTTCAGCACTAAAAATATATGCCAAGTACCTCGGTTACGAAGCCACTCCCCTGTTGCTCGAAGCTGTGGATAATTCTGATAAAGCCTTTCGCTATTCGGTGCTGAATATTGCCGAAAAAACAGGAGGTATTGCCGATACCCGAAAATGGATAAAAAAAGGAGAATCAGCCCGACCGGATGTAAAAGCGGATATTATTTCGATGCTGGGCAGAAGGGGCTGTACCCTGGCCACCGCTTTTGTTAAAGAAAATATGGATGCCGCGGCTGAGAACGTGCGTAAAGAAGCTGTGCTTGCCTATGCACAACTACAGAAAAAACAAGCCATTCCTGCACTGGCTGATCATTTGGCTTCCGGTAAGGATATTCTGACAACCAAAAATGTTTTGCTGACCTTGCTCGATAAAGATCATCTTTTCGAAATTGCGCCTCAACTGGATAAATCGAGCGGAACAGCCAAAGCTGCGCTTGTCGACCTGATTGCCGCCAAGGCCGGAACACAATATTACAGCAATGTATTCAGGTTAACCGAATCAAAAGATGCCGCTGAAAAAGCAAGCGCATTTCGGGCCCTAAAACATGTTTCGACTTACGAAAATACCGACGATTTGCTTCATCTTTTGCTAAGCGTTTCGGATAGTGTTGAGATCGTAGAGACACAACTGGCCGTAATTGCGGCCACCAAAGGTGTTGAAGCAGAGCAGGAAGCCGGCGGAAAAGTACTTTCGGAACTTAACAGCACCAATAAAAAAGAACGCTTATTGTCCATACTGCCTGAAATTGGCGGTGAACTTGCATTGGCCACAACCAATGAGTATTTTAACAATTCATCGGGAAACACGAAAGAGGCAGCCTTCGATGCGCTGTCCAACTGGACAAGCTACGAAGCATCGGTACCTCTTTTTGAAATTTGCAACACTACTGCTGGCGATTATAAAACGCGGGCGTTTGCAAGCTTTGTACGACTGGTTCGCCAGGCCGACCTTCCCGACGACCAGAAGTTGCTGCAGTACCGTAAGATAATGCCTTTGGCATCGTCAACCGACGATCAAAGTATGGTTATTTCATCCATCGGTCGTTTAAAAACCTTCTTATCAATGGTTTACCTCGAACAGTTTTTTGCCAACGATGAACTGGCGCCCGTAACCGCTTATTCGGTGATGCGCATTGCCATGCCCGGAACCGATGAAAACACGGGTATGTCAGGCGATATCGTGCGCCAAGTTCTCGGGAAAGCCAAAGAAGCACTTTCGGGAGAAGACAGCCAGTACGATCGCATCAACATTCAGAAATACCTCGATGAAATGCCTAAAGACAAAGGTTTTGTATCGATGTTCAACGGCAAGAACCTGGATGGCTGGCAGGGCATGCTGCTCGATGGTAATCCCATTAAAATTGCCAAACTGAGCGATGAAGAAAAAGCCACACTACAGGTTGAAGCAGACCAAAAAATGCACGAAAACTGGAGCGTCAAAGACGGACAGATCATTTTTAACGGGCACGGTGCCAACCTGGTTTCGAAAAAACGCTACAGAGATTTTGAAATGATCGTTGACTGGAAGATCACCAAAGAAGGTGACAGTGGAATTTATCTGCGCGGAACACCACAGGTACAGATCTGGGATACTTCACGAGTGGAAGTCGGCGCCCAGGTT
>Ga0207798_100251_pt1 | contig 17086 bp, 15 predicted proteins | sample TtanPargueraPR_8_FD_187278 | JGI IMG/M metagenome (GOLD analysis project Ga0207798, IMG submission 187278) | Anaerobic enrichment media microbial communities from Bioluminiscent Bay, La Parguera, Puerto Rico - Tt and E1 (SPAdes) | ecosystem: Environmental > Aquatic > Marine > Unclassified ... | reverse complement strand
GTCGAAAACTAAAAACTTAAAATAGAAAATGAATGCCGGCAGCCACTGACGGTCCTACAGAACTCGACCAGCCCACACGAAATACCAGGAATTTATAGGGGATTATTCCAACACCGGCCTCTTTTCGGATTCCCTCGAAACCCGATTGAAACAAACCTTTTTTGGTGAACAGGTCCATGCCGCCCCACACATAAGCATATTTAAAAATGCTCACGCTTCCTCCAACCGTGTTGCTCAGGTTTTGCCCGTCCATTGCATATTCGAGTGAAGTATAAAAACCGATCCGACGAAAAACCAGGTTATTCAAACCTACCCCGGCCTTTAATCCCTCGTTCCCTGATTTAAACAGGTAACCGGCGGTCAGTTCGATGTTTCTGCTTAATTCGGCACTTGCACTTTTTTTGTCTTTATTCCTGGCTGAATAGGGCAGATGCGTATTCTGCGCATTCGTATAAAAATGAGATAACAGAAGAAGGAGACCAAGAGCAACAGTAAAACGACAGGATTGCATGAGAACACTCGGTTTAACCATTCGAAAAGGCTTATGGTGTTACACACCTACCGTACTCAGCTTTTCTTTGGCCTTTATTGATTTCAGAATAAAAGACGGCACAAAGGACAGCAGGATAGCGGTCGCGGCAACCAGGAAAAACTGGATATTGGTGTTCCATGACAGTATATCCAAAATGTAGGCCGCAACAATCAAGAACACGTTTGCAGTAAGAATCACCAATGTCACTTTTAAATGATTTTTTGGAATGATGGTCAGTAGGCGGTGGTGAACATGACAGTTATCCGGTGAAAAAGGCGATCTTTTTTGGATAATGCGCAGCGAGAAAACCCGCAGTGTATCAATGATCGGGACGCTGACAACGGCAAACGAGAAGGCCGGTGCAGAGCTAAGCGCATAGTTATCGGCCACCAAATTAAGTTCGTTGAATTTGATCACCAGTGTACTTACAATGATGCCGATAATCAAGGAACCGGTGTCGCCCATAAACAGTTTGTTTTTATGCCCAAAAACGTTGAACAGGAAAAATCCGGTTAAACTGCCGACCAGTGCAAACGACATAATGGATAATTGATAGTTGCCGGTGAGGTAAAACCAGATGCCAAACACAAACGAAGCGGTAATCCCCAGTCCTGACGCCAGACCATCTATCCCGTCGATCAGGTTAAATGCATTGATTATTCCTACCATCAGCAGCAGTGTTACCGAGATACTGGTGAGGTAGCCTATTTCGTGTATGCCAAATATTCCGTGCAGGTTTGTGAAACGTATGTTGCCCAATGCGATTAACAGGATGGCCGCGAAAACCTGTACCATAAATTTCTTTCGGGCCGAAATAACCAGGATGTCATCTTTTAATCCAATGAAAAACATGATCATTACGGCGGCAATGATGTATTTCAGTGAATCAAAGACGAGACCGTCGGTTGCAATGATGGTGCTAAGTACAAAAGCGATGAAAATAGCCACGCCTCCCAGCGGCGGAATCACCTTCGTATGTATTTTTCTTTCCTCGAATGGTTCGAAAAGTTTTTTTGCTTTGGCAATCCTGACGATGGGGGGCACCGTTATCATCACCAGGATAAATGAGATTGTTAAAGCGCTTAAAATAAGCAGGAGTTCCATGTTGTGTTTTTTATAAGTTGGGCATTTAAGTTTGTTCCTTGTTTTTTTTAATCCAATTCTGTTAAGTTTTGAAAATTTGTGTGTTAAACTTATTGGTTTAATTCAGGCCTTTATGACCTTACCTGTATATAACAAATCAAATTCATTTTTTGTTTGTCGTTCTACAGTTCTGCTAAACTATAAAAATATTCATAAGCTCAACGTTTAAATGACAAAATGTAACCACAATTAATAATAAATTAGGGATCGGCTAATCAAAATGTTGCCGAAGTGCCGGATAACTGGAAAAAAGTCAGTTGCGTAAGGTTATGATTTGTAGCAGCTTTCATCCCTTATTTTTGGGGTATTTGCCAGGTTAAACGAAAATGAAGGCCAAGACGCGTAGTATTTTTCCCATCATCGAATAAATTGCCCCGGTCGGCTGCTAAAGTAAGTCCAAGCTGAAGTGGCTTTTTAGGTGCATGCCAGTCTATGTTCACCATTGTTGCGAGCATGGGCCGAGGTGGCATGTAGCTGTCCTCTCCACTGGAATCGTAATTCCCATAATGTTTAAAGTAGCTGATCATGCTTTTCCATTTCAGGAGTGGAGACAATTTTCCGCCGGCTCCGGCGTGAACGCCTGATAAGCGCGTACTTGCAAAACCCATGCTGATATCCTCCCCGATAGTCAGAGGCCCCCAGAAGGGACTGACTATCCCAAACTGCCGGTAAGTAACGCCCGAACGATAAACGCCGTGATTGAAATAATTGTCCCTGCCCCGGCCCGAATTGCTTCCGTCGGGCTGTGGCGTCAGATGAAACGCTCCGCTCTGGTGTTTTGTGTAGTAGTATTCCACCAGAAACTCCTGCAAAAAGGCATCGGATTCATGAAGCTTAAAGTGCAGGCCATAAAGGTTGTCGCGGTAGTTTTGCAGTTCTATTCCCGAACGGTCATCAAAAGGATGGCTGATGTAAAAGGTTCCTGAAAAGGTATCCCAGTGTTTCTTTATCTCCATTTGGTAGGTTCCAAACTGGTTTCCCATTCGGTTGGCCTGGTCGGTTGGCAGGGCGTTTTCTCCTCCTTTTCGGACAAACACGTAATCGAAGTACGATTCCCAGCCGGGCAGTTCGCCATATATCGGGTGTGTACCGCCCCACATCACGAAATGCTCCAGCCCGCCGGTAAAACTGAAGTTATCCGCATTCCCGATTCTGAAATAAAAAGCTTTGCGGTGCAGATGCGTATGGTCGACGTAACGCTCGTCGTTCAGCAAACCTTCTTCGTAAAATCCGTAAACTGAAAACCAGCTAACCCCGACCGGTACAAAACGGTTAAAGCCCAGCCTGAGCTTTGGATGCGGACGGGCATTGCGTGTGGCTGCCAGGTTGCCGTTCGAAGCCGAAAGCCCCGAATATTTTTCTTGCTCGGGAAAAGCTCCAAAACTCAACTGCAGGCTTTTCCAGTCAATTCCAGTTGAAAGCACGGTGAATCGAAGATCCGTTTTCTTGCCGATCAGCAGATCCAGGTCGGTGTTCACTTCCCAGTTCCAGTCGCCGTTTTTTGATGTTGTCTTCCAGGCACCTGACAGGCGCAGGTTTTGAATGGTGCTGCTTTCCCGGTTGTAACGCCCCAGCTGATTGGCCCATATCCAAAACGGCAACTGCTTGTTGCTGCCGGCCAGCGAATGAAATCCGGCTTCAAATTCCTGGCCAAATGCCGGGATGCTGAAAAACAAAATGAAGATAAATAGCAGTTTCCGGGTCATGGTGCGCGGTCCAACGTTAAAATCGATGGCAAGATAACTAAATTGAACGAAAGAAGCAGGTGGAGTTTTGCCGGTTTATGCTGATGGGGAACCGGATTCTTATCCTTCAAAAATTGTTTTTACTGCCGCCACTGCCTCTTCGGTCCTCGAGTAGGTTAAGCGGTAAAATTCTGTGCGATCGATCCAGTCGAAAAAAGCTTTCACAAATTCAGGTTCCGGGTTTACCCAGGTTTCCTTTAGCAGCAATTGTAGGGCTTCCCGCTTTTGAACCGCTTTAAAAACAGCGTCAGTATTTGCGCTGTACTGCACAAATACAAAGGCTTTAACCGGAACGCCGTCTGCCGTACTTTCATCGATATTACATACCGGGATGTACCGTACCGTTTTCCCGATGAAAGTATGCTCCTCGGGTGTTTTTTGAAGTTCAGGATAGAATTCGGACAAAACGGGCACCGAACCTTCTTTCACCGAAATGGCCGCCGGAAAAGGGTAGGCCCTGTCTGTTTTGTCCACCGCAATAAAATCGTCGGAAAGGTAACCGTAGCCCTTAGCTTTTAACAAGGCTGAAATGGTAGTTTTACCGCTGCCCGCCGCCGCCGAAAACAACACCGCCTGCTTGTCTTGAACCACGCCCGAGGCATGCAACATCGCCATCCAGTCGTAAAAGCCCCTGCCGAAAACAATGCTGTACTGCAGTTGTCGCACGTTTCCGGTGAAATACTCTACCGCGTCGGTTTTAAAAGCTTCCACCAGTTTGTCGTTGTATTTGCAGATCAGGGTGTCCCCCTCCACAAAACAATCGATCACATGGTTTGCTTCCTCGGTTTCCGAAATAGCCAAATGGGCCTGCAAAGGATGGATGGCATGAAACAGGTTTTGATGCCCGTAATTGATTCGGATTTTTTTATTGCCGATTTTGTAGAGAACGGATTCACTAATGTGGGCAGCTTTAACGGTATCGTCGAAATGCTCTTTTTGCGAAAGTTTTTGTGCTGCTTTGGGTGAGTTGTAATCGGCTAAAAGCCCGCTCACTTCATCAACAAATGATTCAACACGACGTTCGATATGGCCATATTTTGACTGGCAGAAATCCACGATCTCCTGCCGGTCCATTTTCTCCTGCTGCATCATATACACATCAAAAGCCGGCTCTTCCAGCAACAAAAACGACTTTGATTCCCGAAACCACAAAGCATGCGTTGTGTCGTATTTTTTCACCAGTACATCCATGTGCGAAAATTAAGGAAATGTCCTGACAAATAAAACCTGTAAGTTTCACAGCTTATCAAAAAGAATGAAAGTGATGAATCAATCCCTTTTGCTTCCCCCTTCTCCGGGTAGGAAAGGGCTTTACAATTTCGTTCTCCTTTTTGTAAAAGGAGATGCCTGAGACACGAAGGCAGAGGATTAGATAACAGAAACTCCCATAAAAAAAGCGACTGTTGAGGTCGCTTTAGATATATGGTTTATAAAATCTACCAAGCAGGTGGAGGTGCAGGACTGTTACTGTCTGCAGCACTCTTTTTTGTTTCAAGAAAAAATATAGATGCCGCTGTTAAAGCGGTAATTCCTGTTTTCTTGATCGCTTCCTTACGGGTTATTTTTTTATCGAGGGCTTTGGCTATTTTATTTTTATTCTTTTTCATTGTTATTCGTTTTCGCGGTTCTACCTGTTATTAACAATCACTTTTTTGGTTTGAAGCTTGCCGGTGTCCTCGATTCGAACCAGGTAAATTCCACTGGGGAATCCACTTGCATCGATTTCATTGCGGTTAAGGTTGGCAGCAGCGGTTTTCACCATCATCCGGCCGTCAATGCCATAAATTGCAAATTGCGCTTCACGGCTAACCGGTCCGTTGATAATGATCTTTCCATGTCCAGAATACACATTGATCAGGTTCTCAACCTCAGGTTCAATTCCTGTAGTGATCTGTCCGCTTTTAAAGTTTTCAACTACCAGGTTAAAGCGATCTGATCCGTTCAATGCGGGCAGTTCAACTTTATATTCTGCTCCTTCTTCATTCAGCAAAGTGCGTATACCCAATTCGGTATCTTCAAGATAGATTTTTGCGTCTTCCGGGAAGTTTACGGTTTCAAGGGTAAAAGTTGCTTCAGCAGCAATTCCCAAATCTAAACCAACAGGTATTATTTGTTTTTCGAAAGTTACATCCTCCAATGACTGAACAGTTAAATCCAAATCGCTGCTGTTGTCAACCATTTTTGTGTAGAGTGCAATATTGGCGTTTCCTTTTAATTTTCCCAGATCGTAACCTTTATCCCAGCCATCACTCATATCGGGCTTGTAGCCTACAACAGTACGATTTATCAATTCACCGCTTGCAATACTCAAACGCATGGCGGGTGCCTGAATTTCGGCAGATTTAAAAGGAGTTGCAGGTGCAACTGTTTGCATACCAGAATTAAAGTTGAGATTACCATCGGCTGCTACCTTGACTATGAATCCCTGGCCTACTGCGATTTCATTCTGACTTAACAATGATTCCCCACCTGGTAAAGTGTCTCCCGGGAAAGTATAACCTGCAGCGCCAATTACAACATAATCATCCGGAACTTCGGGATCCCAAATGTAAAGGCCTTCAAATCCTTCATCCAATGAAGCTAAATTTACATCCAGAAAACTGTTGACTCCGGAAGCAAGAATGGAAGTGGTGTAAGGATTACCCAGACCATTCCAGCCAAATCCTGCCGAAGAAACCGGAACGCTGATATCACCAACATTAATACCTGAACCGCTAAAATCTATTGTTCCGGGTGCTTTAATACTGGTTAAATAGCCTCGACCAACTTCAAGTTCGTCATTCACAGGAACGATATCGTAAAGTGACCAACTGTCTGATGCGGTGTTATATATACCAAGCGCCCAGTTGATGGTATTATCTTTAAGCGATCCAACGTTCCTTACAATGAATGAATTTATGGAATCTTTAACAACAGGGGAGGCAGCTATGTGCCATTTCTGAGTGCTGGGCAGGTAACGTTCCACATTTACTGTTCCGGCTCCTGAATATGCTTTTCCAACAAACAGGTTACCTGTGGCATTGGCAGCAGTTGATTTTAAGGTAATGGTTCCTTCATTGACAAAAGTTGAATCGACAGTCAAAGACGCGTCGCTGTTAATGGTGAGTGACTGTCCGGTTGTTAAAACAATCGTTTCTAATTGTACTGCGGTAGTTCTAATCACGGGAAACTGAGTCGCTGTAGGATCAATAAGCACCCTTTCAGTAGGTGTTGGAACACTATTGTCAGACCAGTTACCAGCTTCAGTCCATTCATCAGAGGTGGTTCCCGTCCAGTTTTTAAATGCCAAAAGCAGTTGTATGGTAGCAGCGGGCTGTTGACTTCCATTGGCCAATGCCAGGGCATACACTTCTCCATCTCCATTTATTGGTCCATTGGCATCAATGTCAAGTTCTCCCACAACAATCAACTTACCTGGATCATTAACAATTACAGGTCCTTTTTTTGTATGCAATCCAATTGTCACCATTAATCCATTGATATTAATTGAAGCACCATTGTTGTTCGTTTGAACGTCTCCTTCTATTACCAGAATACCGCCTGTTTCAATGGTTAAGGAAGTGGCCGTTCCCAGCGTAAATCCACTTGTGTATCTGACAGTATCGCCATCAGAAATCGTAATGTCGGCTGCCGTTCCAGAACCTCCGAATAGTGGGGGTACTTCTGAAATAGTTCCAGTACCAGCAGGACTAACCCAAGTGTCAGGATCATTTGCCGCACCACTTTGAACAGTAATATAAGGTTGCGCAAAAGCTGGTAATGCCAGCAGAGTAATCCCAATAAAAAGCGCAATTACTTTAAATTTTTTGTAGATTTTTCTCATCATAAACGAATTTGGTTGTTTTTAATTTTTCACCTTAAAACAATGTGGTTTTTTAAATGTTCACACCACTTTTTAAAAATTATCCCTAAAATAAAATTAGTTGTATAATAACAAGGTTAAAAGGTTAGTAGAGTGGGACTTTGTTTCAGATTGGGACAGGATGGGTGGTTTAAATTAACATTAGCTTAATATCAGCCGCGGTTGTTAACATTAAAAAACAAGGGAAGGGAAATGAATTCCCTTCGTATTTAGTAGATAAACTCTTCTTAAGTAAAAATAAATGCACTAAAAGTGCTGCACCAACGCCGATCTCCACCACGAAAAGTAGGTTGATTCCAGTTGTTCGTGCGACGGGAAAGGGTAGAACAGGAAGTTGTCTTGTTCGCCGATAAAGAAGCCGTCTTTGATGGTGCGGTAGGGCAGCTCCGATTTTCGTTCGCGCAAAACGGTCTTGGTCAAACGTTCCTTCGAACCGTGCAATTTAATCAGGCACTCGCGCAAATGGGCCGGGTTGCGGTAGGGTAGATTGTTGAGCGGCGCGGTCGGGTCGCTGGCCAGTTCGTTCAGTTGCAATTCAACAAAGAAAAGTTTGGGCACCGAAACCGGCTTGCCGGGATCGGTCAGGAAGCGGATAAATTCGGGCGGGCTTAGTTTACTGGCCACCCGGGTGTTAAACGGATTATATTGCTGGTACAAATGGATTTCCTTATTAGCCTCGTCTGTGAATTTAGCGGCTTTGATCTCGAGCACCTTGCCGTCGTCGGTCACCAGGTAGAGGTTTTTCAATGCTGCCAGTGGCGTTTGTTCAAAAACACGGTAAATCGACAGGTACACCGATCGTTTTGGTTCGCCGTCGGGGTAGGGAACCAGTTTCTCGTCGATGTAAGCAAGTGGCAAATCCAGCTTTTCAGGATCCAATTCAAAAAACACCGACTGCGATTTCAGGTTTTTTTTGGTGCCTACCGCCAGGTAATTTCCAAAATCGAAAGGATTGAGATGCGATGCGATAAGCGATTCTGGTGTGGCTACCAGGTAATAATGTTTTTCCATGGCGCAAGGTTTAAATTGTAGTTGAAATTAAACGGTTGCTAATTACTACGGAAAATCAACCGGAGAAGTTTTGTTTTTAGTCGTTTTATGTGATGCTATCTTTTTAGCCACGACTAATTTTCTAAACGGAATTTGCCCAGGGTCCTTACTTTTAAATCAGTGAATTTTCTCCTCCTTTTTAAGGAGGAGTGGATCCCGACTGTCAGCGTCGGGAGACAAGGTGGTTTGAATGGTCAACAACCACTCCCTCTATCCATCAAATGATGGACAGATTCTCTTCCTGACCTGCCTGTCGGCGGCCTTCATCCCGAGGCATAGGGACGAAACAGAAAAGTCAAGGCTGCGTCCGCTTCACTCGGAAAAGCAGCGTAGTGTCTGCTAAAATTCCTGAACTCGTCGTTCTTCCTCAAACAGCAGTAATTTTTTTACGCTTTCACTACTTGTTTTCCGGTTCACCGCCCGAGGCCAAAGCCAAAGCTCCGAAGCCTGTTTCGATCTTGCTGACTGTGCCTGAGTGGACCGGCCTCTTTTGGTCGTTGGCCGGAGTTGAAATGAAAACTTAATGAGAGCGGGAAGCTCCGAGTAGACGAGGAGATCACCCGTCCGAGTTTAGGTTTTATAAAAACGCAGGGGAAAGAGTAAAAGTAGCCTTGAACTTTGTGCATACTATTTGGTTCAAGCCAAATAGTATGGCCGCCGGCAGGCATTCAATTGAAATAGTATTATAGTTGTTCGAATATCGTAATCCAAGTGTTTTTCAATGTGATCTGCATTAACTGTTTTTGCAAAATGAATCTCCACCAACAAAAAAGGGTTTCCGTTTTCGGAAACCCTTCAAGTTTTATCTGGTAATACCTGCTTATTCAGCTACAACCTCAAATTCAATCTCAACCTTCACTTCTTTGTGCAGTTTGATGATCGCTTTGTGGGTACCCACTTCTTTGATGCTGTCTTCAGGAATTGTGATCTGTTTGCGGTCGATCTCAAATCCTTTTTTATTGATTGCTTCAGCAAGCTGGATGGTGTTAACCGAGCCAAAAATTTTGCCTGAAGTACTGGTTTTGGCGCCGATACTGATCTTCTTGTTCACAAGCTGATCCGCAATTTTCTGCGCTTCTTCCTTCAGTTTTGCTTCTTTGTGTGCACGCTGTTTGATGTTTTCGGCCAGTATTTTTTTAGCCGATTCGGTAGCGGCAATCGCTTTTTTGTTCGGGATCAGAAAGTTACGTGCGAATCCGTCTTTTACGTTCACGATATCGTCCTTGCTGCCCAGGCGTTCTACGTCTTCTATCAGAATAATTTCCATTTCAAGTTCCTCCTCTATTTTAACATGTCGGCTACAAAAGGCAACAAAGCAATCTGGCGGGCACGTTTAATGGCCTGTCCAACTTTGCGCTGATATTTCAGTGAAGTACCGGTAATGCGGCGCGGTAAGATTTTACCTTGCTCGTTCAGGAATTTTTTCAGGAATTCCGGGTCTTTGTAATCCACGTATTTGATCCCGTTTTTCTTGAAACGGCAATATTTTTTCTTTTTGATCTCTACTGACGGTGGAGTCAGGTATCTGATTTCACTTCCTTGTGCCATGGTTTAATCCTCCTTTTTTTCTGTTTTTTCTTTCTGTAATTTTCTTCTCTTCTCGCTGTACGCAACCGCATACTTATCGAGTTTAACAGTCATAAAACGAATTACGCGCTCATCGCGACGGAAATCGGTTTCAAACTTTGAAATAAGTGCAGGATCGGCTTTGAATTCAAACAAGTGATAAAAGCCAGTAGATTTCTTCTGGATTGGGTAAGCCAGTTTTTTCATGCCCCAATCTTCTTCATGGACCATCTCACCTCCATTTTCAGTGATGATGTCTCTGAATTTTTTTACCGCTTCCTTTACCTGTGGCTCAGATAAAACGGGAGTACAAATGAAAACGGTTTCATACTGATTCAACATAAACATCTAATTTTTAAATTATTAAAACTAATTATCCAGTTTTTTGGACGCGCAAAAATAGAAATAAATTGTTATTTATCAAACAGTTTGGTGTTTTTTGATGACTTTTCACCTGCTGACTTCAGATCAGCTGGTGAATAAACTGGTTGCTGGCAATTTTATTGAGCAGGTGAGCTTAAGTCACAAGCTCAACTTTATAATACTTTTCCCAGGTAACTGAACTTATAATAAAATACAATGTTTGAATGATCGATGAATAAAAACAGACAATGAAATATTATTTAGGAATCTTTTTGATAGTAAGCGTAGTGCAGGTATTCGCACAAAATGGCGGGATTGCCGGACAGGTCAACGATGAACTGACCAGCAATCCGTTGGAATATGCCAGTGTTTCCGTTTATAAAACATCCGATTCGAGCCTTGTTGCCGGAGCGATAACAGCTATCGACGGCGATTTCAATGTCAAAGAACTTGAAGCCGGAAACTACTTCGTCCGCGTGCATTTCCTGGGTTACCAAACAAAAACCCAATCGGCAATACAAGTTAACGCAGGGCAAACAGCAGAACTGGGAACGATTCAGTTAAGTCCGGCAGAACAGCTGGTTGAGGAGATTAATATCACCGGAAACCGGATAAATACCTTGAATAAAGTGGATAAGCAAACCTTCAGTGCGCAACAATTCGAATCGGCTAAGGGTGGAAATGCAGTGGATGTGCTTAAAAATATGCCCTCGGTGGCGGTCAATGCCGAAGGTGAAATAAATGTCCGCGGATCGGGAGGATTTATGTTATTGCTTAACGGTAAGCCGGTTATTGCCGATGCTTCCGCTGTTTTGAGCCAGATCCCTGCCAATGCCGTGCAAAATATCGAACTGATTACTTCTCCTTCCGCCAAATATGATCCGGACGGGAAATCAGGGATCATCAATATAACCACAAAAACGGCAAGGGTAAGTGGTTCGGGCCTGATTGTAAATGCCAGATACGGATTGCCGGGCACTACCGATTTTGGCAACGAAAGAGTGGCCAAACGTTTTGGAGGAGACATCACTTATACTTATCAGAAAGGGAAGTGGGACATTACGGTTGGTGGAAATTATAACCGGAACGACCTGGCAGGTTATCGCGTTGGGAATGTTGAAATTAAGAACTTTGCGAACAACACCCTCAATAAAATGCCATCGGAAGGTGAACGCAGTTTTAACCGTTATGATTATGCACTGAGGGCTTCGGTCAATTACCGGATCAATGCGTCTAATATACTGTCGTCGGCCATTTATACCGGCAAAAGGTACCAGGAACGCGATGCCAATTTGTTCTACTCGAATTCGCAATGGACGCTGGATACCAACGAGAAAATATACGATGCGCCATACTACAATGCGAATAAACAAATTAAGCAGGGAACATTTACGCTGGGGAATATAGATTTTACGCACATTTTCGGGAACCAGTCGACGTTGACAGCCTCGGTCCTCTATGAATTTGATGATCTGTATGGCACCACCCACAACCGTAACCTCACCGAACCCGGAGGCACGTTGAAACAATACGTGCAGAATCCGTATGAAAAGCCCATAAACGGTTACCGGCTCAAACTGGATTATGGCGCAAATGTTGGCGAAGGAAAACTGGAAGCGGGTTACCAGTTCCGTAACGATAAGCAGGATGGCGTTTTCGACTACCTGATCTCACCCGATGATCCGACCGCCGGCGATAATACCTTCAGTGGCACAGCCATTTCAGAGAATACGATTAATTCAGTTTATACGCAGTATGCTGTCAGTACGGAGAAACTTGAGTATATTGTGGGGCTTCGTTACGAGTATTCGCGGCGTTCGGTTAAACTCTCCTTCGATCCGGAGGAACACATACTCGAATTGTCGAATTTCTTTCCGACCGTAAATATTTTGTATGCCCTGCGCCCCGATTTAAAACTGAAGGCTGGATTGAGTCGCCGGATACAGCGTTCTTCCAATAATCAGCTTAATCCGATTCCTGAGCGGGAACACTCGGAGACCCTGGAAATGGGGGATCCCGACCTGAAACCGGAATTTGTCACCCTGGGCGAACTGGGACTGGTAAAATCTTTTGAAAAGGGCGGTTCGGTTTACCTGACCGCATACATTCAGCGCAGCAAAGATCCGGTACAGCGCGTAAACAGTGTTTTTAACGATTCGATCTTGTACAGGGTCTACACCAATGTGGAACACGGAACGGCTGTCGGGTTCGACCTGGGAGCTGATCTTCATCCGGCCAAATGGTGGTCGCTATTCCTGGGAGGTAATTTAAACCGGAAAAGCTTTGAAGGTGACCTGAAGATACTCGATGATCCGGTGCAGGTAGTTAACAATTCGGGGTGGGTCTACTCGTTAAATATCAACTCCACTTTTAAGTTCAGTTCAACACTGAGCCTGAATGCCAACGCCAATTACCTTTCGAAAAGACCAACGCCTCAGGGTGAAGATTCGCGCTACCTGATTCCAAATCTCTCGCTGAAGAAAACTTTTCTGGATAATCGCTTAACCGCAACCGTTCAGTGGCAGAACATCGATCTCGGAATGCACGAATCGCACCGGCAGCGAATTACAACCTGGGGTGAAGATTTTTATACCACCACCAATTATATTTATGAAACAGATTTTGTGGTGCTGAACCTGAGTTACAACCTGAATTGGAAGAACGGAAAAGCCAAATTGCCCGAAACCGAATTCGGGGATAAAGAGTTTTAGTAAGTTGGAAGCTGGAAGTTGGAAGCACGACGATTATGGTTCTGCTCTCATTAAAAGCAGAAGGAACCACTCCCATCAATAAGACAAGCTCCTTCTGCGCTTAACATTGAACTTTGAACATTGAACATTGAACTCTGAACCCTGAACTCATTCCCCGTACCAGTTTATTTTTCTTGTAAAGAACATGGTGAGTGCCAGAACCGCAAACAAACCAATACTTCCAACAAGCAAAGCAAAAGTTTCCAGTTGCAGCAAAACAAAGATAAACCCGAATGAAAATGTCAGGATCAGTGCCTGTATCAATGCGTTTGTCCAGGTTTTCAGGAAGGTGCGCGAGTACAGGAAAACCATTGTAATAACGGCAATTGCTGATATAAGATAGGCCGGATTAAAACCGATTTGTTCCGAAATGGAAAGCAGCAAGAGGTAGAAAACCAGTATGGCAAAACCAACCAGTATGTATTGAAATGGATGCACTCTTTGTTTGTAAATGACCTCGTTCAGAAAAAAGGCCAGGAAAACAAACAGGATGACCAGGATACCGTATTTGGCAGCGCGGGAGCTTTTCTGGTAGTGGTCGGCCACTTTTACCAGTCGCACACCGAAATCGGCGTCGGTCACGCGGTACTCATCATTTTGCCAGGTTTGCGGAAAATTCCGGTTGAAGTTCAATACCTTCCAGCTGGCTGTAAATCCGCTATTGTCGATCTTGTGGTCAGCCGGAAGGAAACTGCCTATGAAACCGGGATCGTTCCACGATGAGTGCAGTTCGACTTCGGTGGTTTCACCCAATGGCGCAAAACATAACGATTCTGATCCTTTTAACTGCAGTGAGAATTGAAAGTTGGCCGGAAATGAATTATTGGATAGTTTGTTCAGCGGCAGCGAAATGCCATTGCTTCCAATCAGCGGATTTTCCATGCCGGGCAGGAAAGCATATTCAGCGCCATTGAACGAAAGCGAAACTTTGTCGCTGATACCGCGCAGATCGCTGATGGCAACCATCAGGATCGCCTTTTCCCAGAGTATATCATCGGGCGAGATTTTCAGGGTTTCGAAATCGGGCTGCCCGAAATTTCCGCTGAAATTGATCCCCGATTCATAAACTACAGTTTCATAAATGCTGCGTTTTCGTTTTTCAGGAAAAATTTCGCCATCTATTTTTAGTGTTTTTGGCAACACGTAGCACGACTGTATCTTTTCGCCCAATTCCTTTCCGTTCGAATCGTAGCTTCGTTCGAGATAGGGGATCATCAGTACCGGACCACGCACGGTTTGCGCCAGCGACCAGGTTTGCATCACTTCCTGGTTGGAAGAATCAGCCGTTTTTTGTCGTTCTCCGATCAATTCCAGGATCATGAATTTCGGGATGAGCAGTACCATGGCAATAAAACCAATGATGATCACCTTTAAGGTAATTTGCCAGTTGATCGACTTCTGGGTGTCGCGAATGATTTCTTTTGGTTCCATATGTTTTGTTTTTACTTTGAATTTCAAAGTGAATGAATAAAAAAAAATTAGATCTGTTTTAAAATGTCCTCCAGCGCTTTTATGTGACTGTCGAAAGCTGTTGCGCCAGAATCTGTTATTTCGTATTTTGTATTGGGTTTCCGGTCTTTAAAGCTTTTTATTACCTTGATATAGCCGGCATTTTCAAGGGTTTTCAGGTGGCTGGCCAGGTTTCCGTCGGTGAGTTCGAGCATTTCCTTTAAATCGTTAAACGAAGCGCGTGAGTTCACCGAGAGCACCGACATAATGCCCAGCCGGATCTTATTCTCAAATGCCTTATTTAAATTTTGAAAACTGTTTTTCATGTGTTAATAGTTGTTTGCTTTTAACGGAAACACATGGAATTCGTCCCGACAAAAGTCGGGGCTCATTTCACGACCTGGATTCTTTATTATGCTCGTATCGGAAATACATCAGGATACCATAAATGATGTGAAGGACGCCAAAACCAAGTGCCCAGAACAATAATCCCAATGAGGGAATCAATGCTGCTAAAATTCCAAGAGTAACCTCAAAGATTCCCAGCCAGAAAATTTCCTGGCGCGTAAATTTGGCGGCGTTAATCAAGGCCAATCCATAAAAAATTAGACAGGATGATGCCAGTATTCCATAAATTCCGTTTGCAGCTAAAACCAGGATTAATACACCGCCTGAAACCAATGGAATGGCAAGGTTCAATAACATAAGTCGGGATCCGGGATTTAAGAATCTTTTCCCGGCTTTTCTCACTCGCCGAAACGTGAGCAAAACAATGGTTAGTACGGAAAGGATTAAAACCACTGCGGCTATCAGCATAACATCATTTGCAGCGGAAGTATTGAGCAGGCTACTCTTGAACTCCTCATGGTTAATAATGCGGTACGTGACAAATGAACCAACAATGGCATAAATTCCCACCAGTATTCCTGACAATCCACTTAGTGACAGAAACCGGCTTGATTCTTCCATCATTTTGCGGATCTCTTTGATCTCTGATAAATATTTTTCTGAATTTTCCATTTTTTAAAAGTACTTTGAAATACAAAGTAAAAGATAAAAAATGAATTCTGCAATAGGGGAGAATATTATTTATGTCCTTCGGTTGAAACCAAAGGTAAAAGATACTATTTGAATGAAAATAGGAATAATTCTTTGCAGTCAGCTTTGGCTGTCTGATAACTGAAAACAAAAATCAATCAGGGCTTTAGCCCTAAAATGTGTATCTTTATTTAAATATTAAAACTCAAACGCATGTCTTACACAACTATCTGGCTCCATTGTGTTTGGAGCACTAAAAACCGGGAACACATTATCCCGCATTCTTTTCGCTCCAGGTTACTGGGTCATATCAGGGAAATGGCAAGAAATAAAGGAATCATGCTGGACTTTATTAATTTGCACAAGGATCATGTTCATGCTTTGGTTAATCTGGGAAGAAAGCAAACTATTGCCGATGTAATGCATCAAATAAAAGGAGAGAGTTCATATTGGATCAATCAACAGAATATAATGCCACATAAATTTTACTGGCAGGATGATTATTTTGCAGTGTCTGTTAGTCGGTCACATGTTGAAAGGGTTAGAAACTACATTAAGAACCAGGATGAACATCACAAAATAATAAAATGGAATGAGGAGGTTAAGCAGTTCCTGTTGAAATATGGTTTTGAAAATTTTAAGGGCTGAAGCCCTATTGATGATAAAATTGTATCCTTTGCAGTTGGTTTAAACCAACTGCAAAGGATAATTGAAATATTAAATTAGAAATTGAAACAGATCTGGCTGTTCATTCAGGTATTCATACACAAAACCATTTTCTTCCATCCTGCGAATCAGGCCATTGAAATCTTCTTTTTGCTGCACTTCGATACCAATGACAGCCGGGCCTTTTTCGCGGTTTGTTTTTTTCGAATATTCGAAGTAGGTAATATCATCATTTGGGCCAAGTACAATATCTACAAAGGTGCGCAGTGCACCTGCCCGCTGCGGAAAACGCACGATGAAATAGTGTTTCAAACCTTCGTACAGCAGCGATCGCTCCTTGATCTCCTCGGTGCGTGTGATATCGTTGTTACTACCGCTAACGATGCAAACCACATTTTTCCCCTTGATTTCATCGCGAAAAAAATCCAGTGCAGCTACCGAAAGTGCCCCTGCCGGTTCGATAACGATGGCATCACGGTTATACAATTCCAGTATTTTGGTGCAGATCTTTCCCTCGGGTACGGTTTGTATCTGATCCACTACCTGGCGGCAAATCTCAAAAGTGAGATCGCCAACGCGCTGAACTGCTGCTCCGTCAACAAACTTATCGATTTTTTCGAGCGTAACCACTTCTCCAGCCTCGAATGAGCGGAGCATGGAAGGTGCTCCTTCAGGTTCTACACCAATAATTTTGGTTTGTGGACTCACCTGTTTAAAATAGGCTCCCAAACCTGCAGCCAGTCCTCCTCCGCCAATCGGTACAAACAAATAGTCGATAGGTTCTTTTGTATCCTGCAATATCTCGATAGCCACCGTGCCCTGTCCTTCAATGATTTCAGTGTCATCGAAGGGGTGGATAAAGGTCATTCCGTTTTTCTTACAGTCTTCAACTGCCAGGTTATAGGCATCGTCATAGGTGTCG
>Ga0207798_100244_pt1 | contig 17363 bp, 10 predicted proteins | sample TtanPargueraPR_8_FD_187278 | JGI IMG/M metagenome (GOLD analysis project Ga0207798, IMG submission 187278) | Anaerobic enrichment media microbial communities from Bioluminiscent Bay, La Parguera, Puerto Rico - Tt and E1 (SPAdes) | ecosystem: Environmental > Aquatic > Marine > Unclassified ... | reverse complement strand
AACGACGAAGCCGTCGCACTTGGCGATTACACCACGGTGGATTTGATGGCGGCGTACACCACTGGTCGTCACAAGATCCAAGCGAACGCTTACAACATTTTGGATGAGAAATACATTCTTGGCGCAACAAACGGCACGTCTGGCCTAAACCAGATTGGCTACGGCGCACCAGCCGAGTTCATGCTTAGCTACGGATACCAGTTCTAGGCTTGTTGTGCGTAGTTGGCGCACGTTAGCCGATTTTTTGCCTCTTATTGAGGATGTTTAGCCCCGAGAGCCTACGGGAAATGTTTTGCCCGAGGCTCAATTTCTCGCAAAGGAGACCTTAATGTCTTACCAGAATTTGGATGGTAAAGTGCGTGTACGTGCTGGTTTGTCTACCACTTACAGTGTGCTCGCTATTGCTATCGCTTCTGCCACCTCCATGAGCGCAGTTGCCGCTCCTGCCGCAAAAAACGAAACCACCGTGATGGAAACGGTTGTTGTCACTGGCAGCGTGATTGGCAACTCTGACATTGAAGACGTCAAAGAGTACCCTGGTGCTCGTACCGTCATTACCCGTGATCAAATTGAGAAAACTGCAGCTGGTTCGATCGATAATGCGCTACAGCGTGTTCCGGGTATTAAAGTTCAGGATGAAAGCGGAACGGGCGTATTGCCTAACATTTCCGTACGTGGTTTGAAAGCAAGCCGCAGTGGTCATGCGCAGTTCTTGATGGATGGTGTGCCGCTAACGCTCGCGCCATACGGCCATACTGGTCAGTCTATCTTCCCAGCAACGCTGTCGATGCTTGATCGTATTGACATTGTACGCGGCGGTGCCGCAGTGCAGTACGGTCCAAACAACGTCGGTGGTGTGATCAACCTAGTGACCAAACCGATTCCACACACTTGGCAAACTGAAATCAGTAACCGCCTTACCGTGTTTGATGGCGGTGATGCGCCGCTGAATGATTTTTACCTACGCACGGGCGGTTGGTTAAGCGACACATTCGCGCTGCAGTTGGAGGGTAACTTCCTAAAAGGCGAAAGCTTCCGTGAACATTCCGATACGGACGTGAAGAACTTTCAAGCTAAAGCACAGTGGCTACTGAGTGATACTCAAGAGATTCAAGCATTCCTGCAACGTTACGATGCTGAAACGCAAATGCCGGGCGCACTTTCGCCACAAGATTACGAGCAAGATCGTCATCAATCGAAACGTCCTTACGATGATTATGAAGGTAAGTCGACGCGCTGGAGTGTTAAGTACATCCACGATTTGCCATTTGCCAACAGTGCCGAGCTAGAAGTGCTAACGTTTGGCCATAAGTCAGAGCGTCTTTTCAAGTGGGGCTTTAACAGCGCGGGTGGCCATTGGGCAGATCCGGCTCTGCCTTCTACAAAAGTAAGTACTTCACCACGAGAGTTCCGTGTTTATGGTATCGAACCTAAGCTTGCTGTTTTTGTTGATGGAGGTGCCATTACGCAAAACTGGATTATAGGGACTCGTTACATTAATGAAGACATTCAATATAAAGTGACACAAACACCAGTGTCAGGCGGAGCCACAAATGTACCGCGAAACTGGCACCTTGATACCGATGCGTACGCAGGATATGTGAGCAACGAAGTCGGGTTGTTTAATGGTGCGTTAAAAGTCACGCCCGGACTTCGTTATGAATTTGTTGATATGTCCTATAAAGATTTGGGCAGCGGGCAAGAATCTGGAAACAAGGTGACTGAATTATTGCCTGGTGTGACGATCGCATATAACTGGAATGAACAATGGCTGAGCTATGCCAATGCGCAGAAATCTCTTCGCGTTCCTCAGCTTGTTAATGTTCGAGGGATCGGTAAGGAAAGCAGTGAGTTGGCTTGGAACTACGAACTTGGCGTTCGGTATGTTCAAGATTCAACAAGCTTCAATGCAGCTTTGTATCGCATTGACTTTAAGGATCAGTTGCAGTGGCGGAGTGCGACAAATACGTCTGAAAATATAGGTAGAACCCTTCACCAAGGTTTAGAGCTTTCTGCTCGTTACGTGCCTGAAGCACTACCTGCACTGAGTTTAGGCGCAAGCTATAACTATCTAGACGCTACGCTTGAAGAAGAAGGTGAGAATAAAGGTAATCAACTGCCTTACACCTCTAAGCATCAGCTTGGTTGGGATGCAACCTACGCATTTTACGGCATGGACACCACGCTATCGGGCTTCTACTTCAGTGATTCGTATACCGATAACGCCAACACCAGTGCCGAAGACGCAATAGGTGAAACGGGCAAAGTGCCGTCTTACATGGTGTGGAACTTCAATTTAGGCACGGATTTATACAAAGACGACAAAGGCAAGTTGCGCATGAATGTTGCAGTAAACAACTTGTTTGACGAGGAGTATTACTTCCGTGGGATTGATACCAGCCCAGTTGGTCGATACCCAGCTCCGGGACGCTCTTACACGCTGGATCTGAACTATCAGTTTTAAGCGTTTCGTTCACCGAGTCTGAAAAGAAAAGTCGCCAATTTACCTTGGCGACTTTGCCGATCTTAGCACTGGAAAAAGCAAGATGAAAAATAAAAAACAATTTACGATCAAACACTTTTCAACCGTTTTGCTGATGCTACTGAGCTCAGCTTTGATGTCATTTAGCGCATTGTCTCAGGCGCGCAGCGTGAAAGATGAGCAAGGCATTTTTGAGCTAGAAGCGATACCTCAACGTATTGTGGTTTTGGAGTTTTCGTTTGTGGACGCTCTGGCGGCCGTCGATGTCTCACCGGTAGGCGTTGCCGATGACAACGATGCCACACGAGTCATCCCTGCTGTTCGTGACAAGATCGAACCTTGGCAATCGGTCGGCATGCGCTCACAACCGAGTTTAGAGGCGATTGCGGTGCTCAAGCCTGATTTGATCATTGCCGATGCCGAACGCCATCGTGCTATTTATCAGGATTTGCAGCGAATTGCGCCAACCTTGCTGTTAAAAAGCCGTGGAGAGACATATCAAGAAAACCTCGAATCTGCACAGAAAATCGGGGTTGCGATTGGCAAGCAAGAGCAAATGACGCAACGCATTGAGCAGCACAAACAGACCATGGCAGAGTTCAAACAGCATTTTTCGACACAAGAAACCATTCAGTTTGGTGTGGTTTCCGACAAAGGGATGTGGCTGCATAGCCGGGTTTCTTACGCTGGCGGCGTTTTGAGCACTCTAGGCATCCAAAGCCCGCTGGCTCCATCTGAGCGCAATGCGTATATCCCAACCAGCTTCGAACTTTTACTAAAAACCAACCCTGATTGGTTACTAGTTGGACTTTACTCTCAACAAAATATCGTGGATAAATGGCGCAAAAATCCATTATTTAAGCTGTTAACTGCGGCGAAAAAGCAGCAACTGGTAGAAGTCTCTCCGGAACTGTGGTCATTAAATCGCGGCATGTTGGCAGCGGAAGAAATTGCCCGCAACCTTGAAGCGTTATTGGGGCGCTCATGAGTGCGTCGATAATCTCGGATAGCCCGTCTTCGGTTAGCAAATCGCATTGGAAAGCGAGCGTGTTTGTCTGTGCTATGGCGTTGTGTACGCTCTCAGGCTATGTAGCCTCAATGATTGGCTGGTCTAACTTTTCCTTGAGTGTTAATGACCTGACAAGCTATTGGTTTGCGTTTGATGAGGGCAATATGCTGCATCAAATCCTCGCGACGCTGCGTGCGCCTCGTGCCTATGCTGGGTTATTAATTGGCGCTTCGCTTGCGGTATCCGGAGTGCTGATGCAAGGATTAACTCGTAACCCTTTGGCGTCGCCATCCATTCTCGGCATTAATGCCGGTGCGGCGTGTTTTATGGCCTTGGCGTCCATCGGCGTACCATTCTTTAGTCAATTGAACCCAATCATCAACGCAGTACTCGGCGCGCTACTAAGTGGTGGTGCGGTCATGTTGTTGGGCGGTTTTTTCTCCGCGCGTTCTCACCCATTGCGTTTAGTGCTAGCGGGCATTGCCATCAGTGCACTGCTGATAGGGTTAACTCGTGCGTCGGTAATTTTGGCGGATGACATGGCTTACAGCGTGTTGCATTGGTTAACGGGTTCACTCTCTGCGGTAGATTCTGAGCAGTGGCAGCAACTGTGGCCTTTTGCGACTTTAGGTTTGGTGTTCGCTATGGGATTAGCGCGGAACTTAAATTTACTCGCGTTGGGGGACGAAGTCGCTGTTGGGCTAGGTGGTAACATTCGTCTTACGCGATTAATAAGTGGTTTAGCGGTTGTGCTGTTGGCAGGTACTAGCGTAGCTATTGCAGGGCCAATTGGCTTTGTCGGGTTGTTAGTGCCGCACTTGGTACGCCCGATTGTTGGTCACAACTATCACATTCTCATTCCGGTTTCCGCCTTGTGTGGCGCGGCACTGGTGACGTGGTCAGATGCTTTATCACGATCGATTGCCTTTCCGGCTGAAACGCCAGTGGGCGTGATTACTGCGCTGTTGGGCACACCTTGCTTTATCGCGATTGCAATGAGGAAATCATCATGATGAATCAAACCAAACTGTTTGCATTAGTTGGATTGTTGCTGATTGCGTCTTCTCTCACGCTGTTTGTTGGCGCGGCGAACATGTCGGCTCAACAGGTTTTTGCATTGCTGTTTTCTTTCTCTGATTCGGACTTTGTGATTCACCAATATCGATTGCCGAGAATGTTGCTCGCCATTGGCGTGGGCGCTGGGTTGGGGCTGTCAGGCGTTTTAGTGCAAGGCGTCATCCGTAATCCACTTGCCTCACCAGATTTAATGGGGATAAGCGCTGGAGCAGGACTGGCGGCTACCGCTTGTTTGGTGCTGTATCCAAATGCGCCAGTGGCAATGTTGCCGATGGTCGCCATGGCGGGAGGCTTGCTTGCTGCTGGCTTTATTGCTGTGCTGGCTTACTGGTCAAAACCAACACCTGCACGTTTGGCGCTGATTGGTGTTGCTGTCAGCGCATTTTTAGCCAGCGGTATCGATTTTCTTCTGATTGTGCACCCTATCGAAATCAACACGGCGATGGTATGGCTAACCGGTAGTTTGTGGGGACGAAACTGGCAACAAGTGCCGTTTATTTGGAGTGCTCTATTGCTGCTACTGCCATTGGCGTTTTGGCTGGCATGGCGGTTAGATGTGATGGGACTGGGAGAAGAAAGTGCCACTACACTTGGCACGAAACCAAGACAGATCCAAATTCTTGCGTTGATTGCTGCCGTGCTATTGGCGAGCATAAGTGTCTCTGTGGCAGGCACGATCAGCTTTGTTGGCCTGCTTGCGCCGCATCTTGCGCGTTTGCTGTTTGGTCACAACCACAAGTTGTTGATTCCTGCTTCTGCAATCCTTGGCGCGCTGTTGGTGATTTGCGCCGATGGTCTAGCGAGAGGCTTACAGCCACCAATTGAGCTGCCAGCGGGTGTGCTGACTTCTGTTATTGGCGCACCATATTTCATTTTTCTTTTGTATCGTTATAGGGGTTGGTAAGCATGTTACGAACGCAGAACTTATCCGTCGCGTACGGCAAACAGACCATCATTCCAGATCTCTCTTTGTCGATTCCTCAAGGTAAAATTACCGCGCTAGTTGGCCCAAATGGTTGTGGTAAGTCGACACTATTAAAAACCTTGGTACGCATCAATAAACCAGCTTCTGGCCAAGTGTTGTATGACGACAAACCGCTAAGCAACTACGGCGATAAACGCTTGGCACGCTCGTTGTCTTTGCTGCCGCAGATTCTTGTCAGTCCTGAAGGTATTACAGTCAGAAAACTGGTCGAATATGGCCGCTCGCCTTATCTCTCTCATTGGGGCCGGTTAAGTCAACAAGACAAAGCCTTAGTCGAGCAAGCAATGCAAGATACTGGCGTGATTGAGTTCGCTGACAAGCCAGTTGAATCGTTGTCTGGCGGTCAAAGGCAAAGGGCGTGGATTGCGATGGTAATGGCGCAAGATACCGACGTAGTGATGCTTGATGAGCCAACCACTTACTTGGATCTCTCTCACCAAGTTGAGCTGATGAAACTCATGAGGCAGATGAACGACAAAGGCAAAACAGTGGTGGTAGTGCTGCACGATCTAAACCAAGCGTGCCGTTACTGCGATCATTTGGTAGTGTTGGAAAAAGGTCAGTTAGTCACGCAGGGAACACCGCAAGAGGTACTGACAGAAGGCATGTTGGCATCGGTGTTTGATTTACAAGCGAGAGTATTTAACGACCCAATCTCAGGCACGCCGATGTGTGTGGCGGTGTAGGTCTTACGTCTTTCGAAAGCTATCTGCAATAAAAGCGTCGAGCCATAAAAATAAACCCCGCTAGGTATACATTTGCTAGCGGGGTTTGTTGTTTTTAAGTGCGTTCCTAGCGTGGCGTTTAAGCCAGTTTAAACGTCGCTACTTTCGAGTTGAGATCCTCGGCTTGTGATTTCAGCTCAGCAGATTGATTCATCGATTCTTCTGCACCAACCACCAAGTGATCGGTCACATCTTTAATTGACGTGACGTTTTGCGTGATTTCATTGGTTACGTGCGTTTGCTCTTCGGCTGCGGTCGCAATTTGCGTTGCCATATCGCTGATCAGCGCAACGGCCGCGTTGATTTCATCCAGAGCCAGTGCTGCGCGATCGGCGTCTTCCACTGATCCTTGGGCAAGTTGAGAGCTTGTATCCATGATGGTCACAGCGCGTTGTGTGGTCTGTTGCAAAGTCTCGATCGTCGAGCGAATCTCCTCGGTTGAGGTGTGTGTGCGTTGTGATAGCACGCGAACCTCGTCTGCAACAACGGCAAAACCGCGACCTTGTTCACCTGCACGCGCCGCTTCAATCGCCGCATTCAGAGCCAGTAAGTTGGTTTGTTCTGCGATGTCTCGAATCGTTGATAGTACGGTTGAGATGTCTTGCGCGTGCTGGTTGAGCTCGCCGATGACAACGCTCGCTTGGTTGACTTCAGAAGACAAATTGTTGATGGACGACTTGGAGTTGATCACCAATTCATGACCATTTTGTGTGCTCGCTGAAGAGTCTTGAGCGGCTTTAGCCGTCTGCTCTGCATGTGCTGCAATCTCTTGCGTTGCCGATGCCATTTCGGTCACAGCGGTCGCCACCATAGTGATTTCTTGTTGCTGATGGTTCAGATCAGAAACCGATTGATTCGCGCGAGTCGTGCTCAGCTCCGATTGTTGGCTCAGTTCTTCCGCTTGGTGACGAATGTGACCAATAAGTTGCTGCAAACTTTCAACGAACTGGTTGAAGTTTTCAGCAAGCTCACCAACTTCGTCACGGTTTTCTACTTTGATGCGTTGAGTTAGGTCGCCGCTACCGTTGGCGATTTGCGCAAGCGCATTCGAAACGTTGTAGAGTGGACGGAACAAGATGTTACATAGCAGATTAAACAAAGCTACGCAGATAACGACGACGATAGTGGTTGCGATGATCTGATCCCAAACAGCATCGTAAAGTGGGACAACCAACGAGTTTTGATCTAACACCGTCACTGTTGTGAGCTTGGTACCCTCTATGTGGCGCGCGTAAATCACATATTCGATGCCGTTAATAGAGACGCGACGTTCTGTACCTGAACGTGCGGCAGAGGTAATATCGCTGTTGTTTAGGCCCAGCTTGCTAACAGGTTGATTCAGCAGCTTACCGTCATTATGGGTGAAAATATTGCCCTGTTCATTGGCAATAAACATGTAGCCTTCACCCGGTAGGATCACTTGGTTGAGGCTGTTCAGAATATCACCGATCTCGACGTCAGCACCCAGAACGACGGTTTGACCATGTAGTTGCAGGGCTTTACCAAGCGACACGACGTTGGCCCCCGTGGCCGCTGCGACGGTTGGGTTATCCATAAAGACTTTCGATGGATTGGCAATGGCGTTGGTGTACCAACCCCATTTGCGAGGGTCGTTATTACCTGGTGGCAAAACCACCCCATTAGCGTTGTCTTGTGAGCCGTCTGGGTAAGCGAGAAAGACGTTATCAAACGCGCCAGAGTCTCGGACTTGTTTCAAGTGCGTAACCAGAGAGCGCTTCTCTGAATCGGAAGAGAGTGACGTCAGTGCACGCTCTTTTGAGAGTAACCAGTCCTTTACGTATTGATTGTAAGATGCGCTGGTGCTTTCTAGTCGTTGCGCGACTTCGACATCCAGTCTGTTTAATGAATCTCGAAAAGACAGCCCTTCTACCAGCACTCCCCCGAGAATGATGGCAGCACTGGCAGAGATCGCCAGTTTGTTTTTTAATGATAGATTTTTGAACATAAAGCGAATAATAGATCTTTGAATAATAGTTGTTGTGTTTTTATTCTCATCAGGACTCACCGAGCCGTTGAATATGCAGCAGAAAGTCAGATTCGAATCTGTTCAATAATTATATTTTATTGCTCAAAATAAATACTGACTCCATGTCGCGAATTTGAGTTTTACATCAAATAAGAAAAAGGCTTTTAAGCTGTGTTATTTATCTATTTGTAAAGTAAGGATTTGTCTATTTTTTGTAAATGATAATTAATTTCATTAAAAGGTGATTTACGTCACGTTTGAGTAGTAAATAATCCATTAAAAATGTGAAGGTCATGGAACGAGGATTATATTGATCGGCTTAATCATTGTTATGGACAATAGTTATGCGCAGTATATTGTTAGTCCCCGCGTTATTACTGTCAGGGTGTGCTCTGACACAACAGTCGACGCCGATTCAGCCTGACGCCAACTGGCATGTCGACCAGTTATCGAACGGTATGAAATACCATCTTTACCCAACAAAAGACCAAGAAGTATCGGTCCGTTTGGTTCTGAATGTCGGCTCATTCCAAGAAGAAGCCAATCAAAAAGGTTACGCTCACTTTGTTGAGCACATGGCGTTTAATGGCAGCACGCATTTTACCGGCAACGACGTTGTTAAACTTTTCGAGCAATCTGGTGGTAGCTTTGGTGCCGATATCAACGCCTTTACCACTTATCAGCAAACTTCTTACCAACTTGATCTTGCCAATAATACAAAGCTGGAAGATGCCCTGAAGTGGATGAGAGATATCGGAAACGGACTTCAGTTTGCTCCTGAACAAGTAGAGAAAGAAAAAGGGGTGATTCTTGGTGAATGGCGACGTGCTAACCCGGATGATAAGTCCTTTTCTATGCATGCTTATCAAGCGTCGATTGAAGGCACTATGTATGGTGAACACGACCCAATTGGTACTCGCGAAGCGATTCAAAATGCCTCATCAAGCAAGCTAAAAGCGTTTTACGACAAGTGGTACCAACCACAAAATGCCGAGTTGGTTGTGACCGGTAATATCGACGTGGATTCACTGTCCAATATTATCAAAAACAAATTCTCGAACTGGGAAAGCACCTCGGATACCGTAATAGAGAAGCGCCGCGATATTCGAGTGAATAACCAAAACCGAATCTTGCCAAGTAACACGATGGAATCACCAAGCCTTCATTTAGTGATTGAGCGTGGTCTAAGTGGCAGCACTACGATTGAACAGCAGCATCAAGTGTGGCGTGATGAAGTCGCAACACAGCTAATTCAACAACGTCTGATTCGTGTACTTAATGATGCCGCTGAACCTTTTCAGTATGCTTATGCCCAGCCTTACTATTCCAACTACCAGCGCATGATGTCGGCAGGTATTTCGTTTGGGCCTGAGCGTCGTGAACAAATGCATCAAACTTTCATCAGCACGTTGGCGTCACTGAGAGATTATGGTGCGACCCAATCTGAGTTAGAGAGCATCATGTCAAATTGGCAAGGTGAGCTCGCAAATATTGATTCAGACTGGGACCAGCGTAAGCCAAACAGTTATGCAGAAGCGCGCGTTTTCCAAATTGACCAAGGCAGTGTGAGTCAATCAAAAGAGAGTTACGCCCAGAGTTTGTCTGAATTCATCAACAACGAGAATCTAGAGAGCATTAACACGCAATTGAATGCCTTGTTGTCTGAGCAACCAATCTTTGTGGTTGGGTTGGGGAAAAGTGAAACGTCAGCTCAGTTCAATGATGTATTTACCGAACTATACAGTGCCTACCTCCAAACTGGCGAAAAACCGTTAGAGATGTATGACAAAGTGGATGGATTCTTACAGCCTACTCAAGAAGGTACCATCACCAGCATGCGTCAGGAAGCGGGAGGCTTTCAAGTTTATACGCTATCAAACGGTGTCGAAGTGTGGTTCCAAAAAGATGCCAAAGCGGGTGGCCGAGCTTATATTTACTATGCTAGCCAAGGCGGTAAAGCCGCCGTTGATCCAGCGTTATATGCTGCGTATGAAATCGCTGCAACGACGGCGATACGCAGTGGGTTAGGGGCATTTTCTGGTTCAGAGTTAGACAGTTACTTACGCAAAAATAACATTGCGCTTAGCGCGATTCTTGATGCGACCAGTCACGGCTCACAAATTACTGCGCCAACAACGCATTTAACTTACGCATTGAATGGGTTGTACAACCTAGCGACGGAGATCAAAGTTGACGAGCGCCAGATGATGGCAGCGAAGCAAGAGTTTAAACAGCAGAGTGGCGCTTTTTTTGAATCGCCGATGGGAAAACTGATTCAAAAAGCAAACGGTAATTCTTATTTGCCGGGTAGTCGTCATCGTATAGTGTCCAGTCACGATGTGGAGCAAGTGACTTCCGAGCAAATATTGGCGGTGCATGAGCAACTTTTCAAAACCAATGATGGTTTTAAGATGGTTATTGTGGCAAATGTCGAGCCGGAAGAAATTACGCCACTCTTGCGTAAGTATGTGGCCTCCATCGAGATGAAACCGGGTCGTTCGATTGATTACCATGTTGCGTTCAACACCGACGTGCCGGCGCGAACAGTCGTTGCGGATGGTCATGAACCTTCATCGTTGTACGTAATGCGTTTGACTAACACGAACGATTACCAACGTACGGCAAGGGACACGGTTATCGAAGACATTTTGCAACGTATCAGTAATGCGCGTGTTTTGGATATTGTGCGAGAAGAGTCTAGTCTTGATTACAGCCCAAATATTTACACTGTGACGCAAGATCGCGAACCAATCTCTGATTGGCTCTTGGAATCTCAAGTTGAGCCCGAAGACGTGGCAGTTTTAGATAGCAAGTTAGGCAAAATGTTTGATGACTTAGCTTCGAACATCACGCAAAAAGAAGTGGATACGGCAGCGAAGCAATTGGCAGTAGCGATGCAAGGATTAGATGATAACCCTGCTCAGCGTGCATGGTCGTATACTCGCTACTTAGTGCATGATTACGGCGTCGATGTGTTACTTGACGTTGAGAAAGCGGCTAAGAGTGTGACATTAGAAGAAGTGAAAGCGCATGCGAGAGCAGCTTTTGGTCCACAAGCAAAGCGCTCGGTGGTGATTTTAAACCCGGCCGAATAACCACTGTAGCTTCTGACGAAGCTCGTGTCTCTAGTAATAAAAAAGACGGCGTGAAAGCCGTCTTTTTTATGCACTTTAACCAAAGAGTTTACGCTGATTTACGCGCAGGTCGCTTTTCATTGTTGGTATTGTTTTCTTTCGTGCTGGCGTTTTCTTGAGCCTTTCCTTTCAGTGTCACCACTTCTTTTTCAGGTAATTCGGCCGCTTCACCAAAGAATTTACCACCAGGTTCGATGCTGAGGTTATTACTCCAGATCCTCCCACTTACACGTCCCTTGGCAAGTACTTGAATGTGTTCTGCGTGACAGTTACCATCCATCATACCATTGATGATCAGTTGCTTAGCGTAGATCTCACCGTTTACTCGGCCGCTTTCTGCAACGACGAGAGTGCCTTCTACATTAATTTGACCATCGACGATGCCATCAATCTGGACATCGTTTTCTACTTTGAGTTCTCCGCTAACAGCACAGCCTTTGGCGATGAGAGTTGAAGCTGCTGAGCTACTCGTTGTTCCACGGTTTTGATTAAAGATTCCCATCGTATTCTTCGCTCCTTAGTAAAAATGTCTTCGAAATCATTGAGGCTCCAATCGACAAATGGCTTCGGATTCAGTGCTCGCCCAACAAAACGCACCTCGTAGTGAAGGTGAGGGCCAGAAGAGAGCCCACTGTTGCCGGAAATTGCAATCAGTTGCCCTTTTTTGACGAACTGACCGCTTTTAACTTTGAACTTTTTCAAGTGCGAATAAGAACTCGAAAAACCGAAAGAATGTTGCAGCCTGAGGAAGTTACCAGAGCCTTTATTGCTGCGGCGGGTGACTTCCACAACCCCATCTGCTGGGGCATAAACCTTAGTACCGGTATTCACGGCAAAATCGAGCCCGCGATGCATCTTAGCGACTTTTGTCACCGGATGAATGCGCTTACCGAAGCGAGAAGAGAGCCGCGCTTTACCGACCGGAGACCCGCTTGGTATTTGGTTTAACAACACCATGCGAACGTTCGACGTAATCGCCGCCGCATCAAGTCGGGCATCCAAATTATCCGTGGTAGTATGTTCTCCAACTCCAAGGACTTTCTCTAACTCTCCCAAACGCTCCGAAACAAGTTGTACTCGCTCTTCTCGCTCTGAGAGATCACTTTCCAGCTCGGATTTTAATGCTTTCAGTGTGCTGAGCTCTTCACCCATAGTGCGCGAATGTTCTGTCAATTCAGCTTGTTTTAACGCGGCATTATCGACGCGAGTGTACAAGTGATGAATTAAGATCGCGGTTGCGGCCAGAGCAATGACAAAAAAGCATAAAAACGTTTTTAGATTGCGTTGCATCCTTTTACTGAAGTACCAATGTCTGGAGCCATTGATGGTTGATATAGAGATCGTCAACTGGTCTTTCATCGTCTTCTACTGCTCGTATCTGGTATACGTCTCGTCACTGAGTTAATGGGAATGTAAGGAAAACGAACGGGGACCGCTAGAGGCAAATTGGAAAGAAGTGTCAGGCCGTGAGGCGTTTTCAGATATTAGATAAAAGACTCAATAAAGATTTAATATCCTAGCGCTTTTGGTCGTAGTTACTCCAAATCGCTTTATTGAACTGAAGATTTTGATTTGTAAGGTGGTTATCCGAGAAATTAGATTGTGAATATTGCCAATAGCATCCTCACGCAATTCAACTTACTTCACGGTTTACCTTATAAATGTTGGATAATTTATCAAACCGACATTCATTATATCGATAACTTGTTTATGATAGCGGTCGATATAAAAGTGCTATTCAAAGGCTTTAAACCTAAGCGTGATCTTTCGCTTAGGAACACATAACTATGACAACGGAGTTGGTCGTGAAAAAACTACTATTGGCTACAGCAGTGGTCGCAGCTGCAGGGGGCGCTGGCTACCTGTACCAAAACAATACTACCCCGAGTGATTCAGTATCACTACTTTCGCAAGTTCCTGCGGATTCGCTCATGGTGACGTATCAGACGGAACCTTTTAATCATTATAAATACATGAATGCATTTGGCACGGCTAACCAAGGCTCGATTGCTGAACTTTTTGCCGATGAACCACTTTCTCCACAGCAACAGTTTGCCGTTAACTTGTTTGATGGATATCTGGAGAGCGCAGCATCGCCAGAAACGTTAAAAGCCTACTTAGGTACCGGAGAAAATATTAACCCTGTGTTGTACACAATCGGTATGGTACCAGTGTACAAATTGAAGATTGAAGACCCTGCCGCGTTATGGAAAACATTGGATCACGAAGAGCAGATGAGCGGTGCTAAGCACGAGCTGGTTAAACTTGGTGAAGTGGAGTTTCGTCGTTACGAGATGACAGATTCGGTTGACCCGCAAGATGGCATTGGCTTGGTTGTTGCCGTGGTTGACAACGTACTTACGTTAACGGTTGATATTCCGCAACTGGGTGTTCAAAACCCGCTTAAAATGGCATTGGGACTTGAGTCACCAAGTCAAAACATTGCGGAGAGTGGACGCCTAGCGGCGTTGCAGGCTAAATACGGCGAAAACAATAACTCTTTCGGTTACGTTGATCACCGTGAATTGGTTAAAGGTTTGACGACGAAAGATGGCAATATCTTTGCGCGTCAAGTCAGCATGCTGGATGCCATTGATCCTGAGCCGACTATTCAGGAGATGCGTTCACCAGCCTGTCATACTGAACTTACTCAAGTTGCAGAAAACTGGCCTCAGTCCGTCGCATTTGCGGAATACAAGTTGAAAGGCGAGCAGGCATTCATTAAAGGTGCTTTTGTTGTTGAATCGAAAAATAAAGTGATTCTAGATGCGCTTAAGTCGATTCGTGGCGTTTTGGCAGAATCGAACAATGATAAGAGCTTCTTTAGCATGGCGCTTGGTTTAGACATTAATACGCTAGCGCCATCGATTGGTCAGATTTGGAGCGACTTGACTCAGCCTCAGTACCAATGTTCTTTATTGACACAAATGCAGCAAGAGATGGGTGGCCAAAACCCAGCCGCAGCTGTGAGCATGGGCTCCGGCATGGTTAACGGCCTGAAAGGATTAAGCCTGCAAATGTTTGATATCCACGTTAACACTAATGCTCAGCACGGTGAAGTATTTAGCCAGCTAGATGGTATGTTATCTCTATCTGCCAATGATCCAATGATGCTGATTCAAACCGCGCAAATGTTCGTCCCTGAGCTTGCTCAATTACAAATTCAGCCGGATAACCAGCCTGTTAATGTCAGTGACCTGCTAGAAATGCATACAGGCTTGAAGATGGATGTGTTTGCTCGCTTAAACGAAAACCATTTTACGCTCTACAGTGGTGAGAATGCCGAAGACGCGAGCAAAGAAGTGATGGCACAACCACTTTCTCCAAATGGCTTGTTCAGTTTTGACTTCGATTCAGAACGCATTTTGGAAGTGTTGGAAAGTGCGTCAGCCGTGACTGGTGAGCCGTTACCTGATGATGTTATGAAAAGCTTACAAGGCGAGCTTGTTGGTGGTATGACGATGGATGTAACAGATCAAGGTATTGGTTTTGAGTTTGATTACCGTGGTGCGACCAAACCCGTGACGGTTGCACAGCAGTAAAACATCGAGTAGAAAAAAGGCGGCGCAGTGCCGCCTTTATTTCATCGTCGAACTCAGGTTTGTTTACCATCGAGTCGGACTTTCATCAAGACTATGACTGCAACCAAACAGGGTTACTCCAGGCCGTGCTGCCGTCTTTATCTTCGACTTCTAAACTTATCCATCCCTCTGCGTCGCTAGGTATAGGTAGCGACAGCTCTATGCGTTGAGTATCAACTTTCGGGTTAATCGTCAGGGTATTCAGCACTTTGCCGCCTTTACCGATCAATCGAATTTCTTTTAGACCATCGGCTGCAACGACGTGGATATTCCACGTATCGCCAGCTGTTGCTGTTTCACCAAACATAATGTTTTGCGGATAAAGAATAGGGCCTTGTGTTGCGTAGCCATGGCCGGCTTTAAGTGCTTGCGCAAACTTCGACGGCGTTAGCTCTCCATCGACTCTTGCCATCATTCGAATCTGCCCCGTGAGTTGGTTCCACGCATCGTGGGTGTCGGTTCCCGCCGTAAAGTACATTGCTTCACCTTGATCCCAGAGTTTATGTGCTTTCTTCAACGTTGGTTCATTGTCTACGCGCGCATTAAGCTCCATAAGGTCGAAGCGATCCGTTTTACCACCAGGGACTGCATTTTTAGCGATATTCGTAAAGTAGCCATAATCGTTGTATGGATGGTTCATCGGTACGACTTCAGCCCCCATCTCATGTACGGCGTCAAGTAACTTGTGAACGTCAGCGGTGCCAGGATCGACCGTTAGCTCGGCGCCATTGTCGATAGGAAATGGGTTCATATGTCCCCATGATGGCGAAACTTCGATTGACGGAATAAAAGGCACGCCACGTTTCGCAGATAGTTCTGCAAACTTCTGGTGGTTAATGGTTGAGTCATGATCGCTAATGAAAGTCAGGTCAAGATCCGTTGCCAATTGAGCACGCACAACAATTTCTGGCGGGGTAACGCCTTCCAACACGTTGCCATGATGGTGTAAATCTGCGCCATACCAATGCTGACGGTTAGGAAACGTCACTTGAGGCACTTCTACTCGTTGCTTCGTCGTTTTACCGGACGTTAGAGTTACGTCTAATGTTTGGGTTTTAGCTGTAAAACCTCCACCAGAGTTGATACCTAATTTGTATTGACCGGGTGCCAGTTTTAGCTCCGCATGACCTGCAGGCAGCAGATCGGTAAAGAAGGTGCGTTTACCCAAAAATTCAACCGGTGGCGCTTGACCTTCAAGGATGGTGATTCTCGCATCTTTGGCCAGACCTGATGTTGCCTCTTCAACTTGAAGTGAGAGAGTTGCTGGGCGTTTTAGAGACGTAAAATCGAGTGTTTGCTCGCTATTTCTCGCCACTTGAATCGATTGCAGCTCGCTGTTTGCGTGACCAGTCGCTGTGCCGTAGATTTGGTACTCACCCTCTGGCAGCGCTATGCTGTACTGGCCATCTTTGGCCAATGTCCAGGCATAGGGTTGTCCTTCTTTTTTGATCATCACGATGGCATCTTCAGGAACACGACCATTATCTGCGCGTAATTGGCCGTTGATGATGCCTGTCGCTTGTCCTAATCGGTCAGCTTCTGCCTTGACAATGGGGGCCATGTCTCCATTTGGAACCACTTGTAATCGGGATTGGAAAGTGCGGCTTTCACCTGCTTTCAAGGTATGCCCTAGGTACATGTCACGACCATTGTATTTGACGCGATCAAAATAAGGAGCATGAAGTGCAAAGGCCCAGTCTCGATCATAAGCGACCATGCGATCGGCGAGGGCATTGTCGGCCATGGATTCTTCTTTCCCTTCCAACCCCGGCACGGCAAATTGGTAGCCAGTGTCTGGCCAAATGGTGTGCCCTGATTCTAACGCGAGATCTTTTTTACCTTGGTTGGTCATGACCGTTTTAAGCGCAATTGAGTCAGATCCAGAAGCGAGCGTATACCACGTTGTGATATCAACGTTATCGAAGTTGCGGCTCACTTTGATGACCGCTTTATTGTCGCTGTCTTCGATAATTTCAATGGACTTGCGATCATTCGGCCATGCGGACCAGCTGTTAGGAATGAAGTCAGCAAAGGCAACACGGTCAAGATCTACTTTACCATCCTTTACTGCTGCCAAATCGACCAATGTTCCTCGCGGTACGCCCCATGGTGGTGCGGATTCAACAGCGAGAGCGAAGGCGACATGTTCGTTTTGAACGGTAATGTCTTGAGCGTGTGTAGCTTCGCCATCGGGGATCGTGGTCTTTCCCTGTGTGATACTCACTCCCGCATGCGCTGAAGTTCCAAGCAAAAGGCCAGAGATTAAAGTTGCCACTGCACTTTTTGAAAAATTATGCATGAAGACACTTCCTTTTTTTCATGATTTATTATGTGAGTTGTCGATGGCATTGTGCGTTAACTTGATTAGACGTTCAATTAAAAA
>Ga0207798_100241_pt1 | contig 17489 bp, 9 predicted proteins | sample TtanPargueraPR_8_FD_187278 | JGI IMG/M metagenome (GOLD analysis project Ga0207798, IMG submission 187278) | Anaerobic enrichment media microbial communities from Bioluminiscent Bay, La Parguera, Puerto Rico - Tt and E1 (SPAdes) | ecosystem: Environmental > Aquatic > Marine > Unclassified ... | reverse complement strand
TGATCGAACATACCGCAGGTAAATTTCCATTGTGGCTCACACCCGAGCAGGCAGTGGTTTTACCAATCAGTGAAAAGTATAACGATTATGCTAAAAAAGTTTCAGATTTACTAAATAATTACGATATTCGCACCGTCGTTGACGACCGTAACGAGAAGATTGGTAGGAAGATACGTGACAACGAATTGAAACGGATTCCTTATCTGCTGATTGTTGGCGAAAAAGAAGCTGAAGCAGAAACCGTTTCGGTACGCCGACAAGGTGAAGGTGATAAAGGATCAATGAAGATCAGCGAATTTGCTGATTTTATTGAAAAAGAAGTAAGAGATCAACTATCAGGATTGTATAACTAACTTAAGGAGGAACGAAAAATAGCTATTAAGAGAAGAGGACCAAGAAGATTTCAACCGAGAAGGGAACAGGAACCACAACATCGGATTAACCAGAAAATCAGAGTGCCGCAAGTACGCGTGGTAGGGGATAATATTGAGAATCCCGGTGTTTATACACTGCGTGAAGCCCTGCAAATGGCTGACGAAATGGAGTTGGATCTGGTGGAAATTTCACCAAAAGCCGATCCGCCGGTTTGTAAAATTATCGATTACAAGAAGTTTCTTTATCAGCAGAAAAAGAAGCAGAAAGAGATGAAAGCCAAAGCCACGAAGATCGTGGTGAAGGAAATCCGATTTGGACCACAGACCGACGAGCATGACTTTCAGTTTAAATTGCGTCATGCCGAGAAATTCCTGAAGGAAGGAGCAAAAGTTAAGGCGTTTGTTTTCTTTAAAGGAAGATCAATCCTGTTTAAGGAACAAGGCGAAATTTTGTTGCTGCGACTGGCAACCGAATTGGAAGAACTTGGAGCGGTCGAACAAATGCCTAAACTGGAAGGCAAACGAATGACGATGTTTATTTCACCAAAAAAGAAATAAGATTTCACCTAAATAATAATAGAGTTCTTTGATAATCATTTAATTAAGTAGGAATTATGCCAAAAATGAAAACGAATTCCGGTGCTAAAAAACGCTTTAGAATTACCGGAACCGGCAAAATTAAAAGGAAGCACGCCTACAAAAGTCATATTCTGACGAAAAAGAGTAAAAAACGTAAACGCAATTTGACTTATTGGACAACCATTGATAAGACAAATGAAAGTAACGTTAAACTTTTGTTGAACATGAAGTAATCGGTCGAATGACTGCTTACTGCGTAAATTCCTTTTGAAGAGAAAGGTAAAATGAGTTATTAACCGGATAATTGTGCTTTAAAGTATCTCGAGAACTCGGGAGCGCCGATTATCAAAAAAGTAAAAAGTATGCCAAGAAGTGTAAATCATGTAGCATCACGTGCCCGGAGAAAGAAATTACTGAAAAAAACTAAAGGTTATTTCGGGTCGCGTAGTAACGTTTGGACAGTTGCAAAGAATACCTGGGAAAAAGGCCAGCAGTATGCTTATCGCGACAGACGAACAAAGAAAAGAACATTCCGTGCATTGTGGATCCAGCGTATAAACGCAGCGGCCCGTCTTGAAGGAATGTCGTATTCACAATTCATGGGATTGTTGAAAAAGAACGATATCGAAATCAACAGGAAAGTACTGGCTGATTTGGCCATGAACCAACCTGAAGCTTTCAAAGCTATCGTTGACAAAGTAAAATAAAGACTTTATTTGCAGGTGAAATAGATGACCCGGTCCGTCATTCGATGGTCCGGGTTTATTTTTTTTATGGAAGTTCACAACGAAAATGCCTAAATTAGAACGATATAAAATCGACTAAACCGGCAGATGAATGTTCCAAAGACCAGTATAATTTTATTTTTCCTTACTTTATTTGTTTTATCAGGTTTGAACACCAAAGCCCAACCTGAGCATAAAGACTCCCTGAACCTTGAAGCAGGTGATTTGACTTTTAAAACTTCAGCTTTTCAAATCGAGATTCTTAAAAGTTCTCAAACCTTAAAGGCCTTAAGGCCCGCTTCCGATCTTGAATTTGACTTTACCCCTGGAGAGTGGTTGTATAAAAGGAATAAAGCAGGATTTTATCATTTAGGTGATATCAACTTTAGAATAAAGGTAGGAGAATCCAATAACTGGAAAAATTACTCTTCTGCTTTAACACGAACACCTGTAGACAAATTAAATCCTTCACGAGTCAATCAACTGGCTGCTTCTGATCTTTCCGTTCTTTTCGAAGACTGTCCTTTACAAGTGCTTCGTTTTTGGGCAAAACAAAACGAGAATATCGTTCTGCGTTTTGAATTTAAAAATATTTCTGATGAAACTGTTGAATTGGGTGCCCTGGGTATTCCGATGATTTTTAACAACAACCATACGCATAAAACACTTGACCGTGCACATACCGAAAATGTGTTCTACGATCCGTATATTGGAATGGATGCTGGGTATTTGCAAGTAGTTCGCCTAAAAGGTACCGGACAGGTTCTTCTGGTGGTGCCCGAAGAGGGATCACCTTTTGAAGCATGGCGGCCTTTGCTCGACGATCCCACTCCACGCGGTATTACCTTCGAAGGCTTTCATGAATGGATGATCCACAGTAAAGCTTATGCGGAAAACGAATGGAAACATGCAAAACCCTGGAATCCGGCTACCTCGATATTCCTCGAACCGGGCGAAAAAACAAAGGTTGGGCTTAAATTTTTGCTGGCTGATTCGGTCAAGGATATTGAAAATACCTTGATCACGAACCAGAAAGCTGTGGCTGTTGGAATTCCAGGATATGTTTTACCAATGGATGTTAAGGCATCGCTCTTTTTAAAATATAATTCACAGATCAGTGAAATGGTAATGGAACCCGATGGTGCCCTGCAACTGGATGATTTGGGAACTAACAAAAGAGGGTGGAAAAAATATCAGGTAGGGGGAAAGATCTGGGGCCGGGCTCGACTAACAATTCGCTATAAAGATGGAATACAACAGACCATTAACTACAAGGTCATAAAACCAGAAAAGCAGTTAGTGAACGATAACGGACATTTTTTGACCACCAAGCAATGGTTTGATCCTGAAAATGATCCTTTTCACAGGGCTCCGTCGGTAATCACTTACGATTATGAAGCGCAGAAACAGGTAACCCAGGACAGTCGGGCATGGATCTGTGGATTGAGTGATGAAGGCGGAGCTGGATCCTGGCTTAATGCCGTGATGAAACAGCTTGTGCAACCAGATGCATTGGAAGTGGCAAAGCTCGAAGATTTTATGCAACAGACGCTATGGGGCGGTATTCAATACAGCGAAGGCCCTTTAAAATATGGTGTTCGGAAAAGCCTGTTTTACTATGAACCCGATTCGATGCCTAAAGGAACGTACAGTGACACACTTAATTTTAATACTTGGGCCGCCTGGAATAAGGAACATGCGGAAACTGTCGAGCGATCATACAATTATTCGCATGTGGCAGCGGCGCATTGGGTGATGTACCGCTTGGCCAGAAATTATGAGGGACTGGTTCAGCAAAAAAGCTGGGACTGGTACCTTGAGAAAGCTTTTCATACCGCTGTCGCAATGGTCGACCTGGCTCCTCACTATGCACAATTCGGGCAAATGGAAGGAAGTGTATTTCTGCATATTCTTGAAGATATGAAAGCGGAAGGATGGTGGGAACAAGCTCGCCAACTGGAAGAAAAAATGAAAGAACGTGCGGATCACTGGGCTTCGCTGAATTATCCGTTTGGCAGTGAAATGCCATGGGATTCTACAGGGCAGGAAGAAGTTTATATGTGGTCAGATTACTTTGGATATGCGGATAAAGCCCTGACAACTTTGAAGGCTGTTCTTGCTTATATGCCAACCATTCCACACTGGGCATACAATGGAAATGCACGCCGCTACTGGGATTTTTTATACGGGGGCAAATTGTCACGTATCGAGCGCCAGATTCATCATTATGGTTCAGGGCTAAATTCAATTCCGGTGCTAAAGGCTTATCGAAATTCGTCCGATGATCTTTATTTGCTTCGAGTTGGCTACGGCGGTTTAATGGGAACGCTTAGCAACATTACGCAGGATGGTTTTGCTCCGGCGGCTTTTCATTCGTTTCCTTCAACCTTAAAAAACGATGGTATTTCGGGTGATTATGGTCCTGGATTTTACGGATACGCTGTAAATTCAGCAACCTTTGTTACCTACGATAAAGAACTGGGTTGGCTGACTTTTGGTGGAAATAGTAAAGAAAAAAATCATGTACTCCATGTTGATCTGACAACCGCAGCAAAATCGCGTCTTTTTATTGCACCTCTAAAACTGTGGATTACCCTTGATGCCGGACAAATAGAATCATTTGAGTTGGATACCGGAACAGGAAATGTGGAACTCGAAATAAACTCAAATGCCTTTACTTCGCATGCATATATGAGAATGGAACAATCCGATACAGTAACCCGTAACTACCATATCAGAAATTATGAAAAAAATGTTCGTGGCCAATATGAGATTCCGCTTAAAAATCAACCTGTGAAAATTAAAATCAACTAGTGATGAAAAGAATTATTAGCTTAATCTTCAAATTTTTATTTTTCGTAATCGTTTTATTTTCAGCATGTAAACAAAATTCAGTACCAACTGTCATAACAGATGGACCTGAAGTAATCAGTTTTCGTGCTTTACCGTTTCAAATCAGCGACGTGAAGCTGTTGGACGGACCTTTTAAACATGCAACAGAGTTAAACGAACAATCGTTGTTGAATTACGAACCTGATCGTTTTCTTGCAAAATTCAGGATCGAAGCCGGATTGGAACCCAAAGCCGAAAATTACCACGGCTGGGAGGACGAGACACTGGCCGGTCATAGTTTAGGGCACTACCTATCGGCCATTTGCATGATGTTTCAAACTACCGGCAATGAGGAATTTGCAAGACGTGCCAACTATATTGTGGATCAACTGGCTGAATGCCAGAATGCTGACGACAGTGGATATATTGGTGCTTTCAAGAATGGTAAAAAGATTTTTGAAGAGCAGGTGGCAAAAGGCGATATACGCTCACATGGGTTTGACCTGAACGGACTATGGTCACCGTTTTATACTATGCACAAAGTAATGGCCGGATTAAACGATGCTTACGAATTGTGCGGAAATGAAAAAGCACTGGAAGTGAACCTTAAATTTGCGGACTGGATTTACTCCATCATTAATGATCTCAACGATGAGCAGATTCAGGAAATGCTAAATTGCGAATACGGGGGGATCAATGAAGAACTTGCTGAATTGTATGCTGAAACAGGTGATCAGAAATACCTCGGGATGGCGCGCGTCTTACATCATAAAGTGATACTGGATTCACTGGCACATCAAAAAGATATTCTGGCGGGGAAACATGCCAATACGCAAATTCCAAAGGTGATTGGGGAGGCTCGTTTGTATGAACTTACAGGTGATAAGACCAGTTACAAAATAGCTGAATTTTTCTGGAAAAGGGTAGTGGAGCATCACTCCTATGTAACAGGAGGCAATGGTGATCACGAATATTTTGGACCGCCGGATACATTGCGTAATCGTTTAAGCAATGAAACCACCGAGAGTTGTAATGTGTATAACATGTTAAAATTATCAAAACACTTGTTTATGTGGGAAGCAAGTCCGAAAGTGGCAGATTATTATGAGAGGGCTTTGTTTAATCACATTTTATCTTCACAACATCCTGAAAACGGGCATGTTATCTACAATCTTTCACTTGAAATGGGTGGTTTCAAGGTATACCAGAATCCTGAATGGTTTACCTGTTGTGTAGGGAGCGGCATGGAAAATCATTCGAAATACAGTCTGAATATTTATTACCGCAATAATGAGGAACTATTTGTAAACCAGTTTATTGCATCAGAATTAAACTGGAAAGAAAAAGGTCTGAAACTAAGGCAGGAAACACAATACCCTGAAGGACAAGGAACGGCCTTTGAGTTTACCTGTGAAAAACCGGTGAATCTTACACTTCAGATCAGGTATCCCTACTGGGCTAAAAATGGTGTGAAAATTCTGGTGAACGGGGAACCTTCTAAGATAACACAATCACCCCAAAATTTTGTAGCTATTCACCGCAACTGGCAAACGGGCGACAGGGTAGAGGTGGAGTTTCCTTTTTCTTTGCGACTGGAACATATGCCCGACGACAGTAACCGTGTGGCGTTAATGTACGGTCCGCTGGTAATGGCAGGCGATTTGGGTCCTGAAAATGATCCAAAGGCAGCCGATCCGATGTATGTTCCGGTTCTAATGGTCGATGATCGTAATCCGGAAGAGTGGATTACGCCACTTGGAAATGAGTCTAACACATTTATAACTAACGATGTGGGTCGTCCAATGGATGTCACTTTCAGACCATTTTACACCATTCACAATCGTAATTATTCAGTCTATTTTGATCTGTTTGATCAGGCCGGATGGAAAAAATACCAAACTGAATACGAAACGAAACAGGCAGTGCTGAAAAAATTGAATCAACAAACGGTTGATTATTTCGAATTGGGAGAGATGCAACCCGAACGTGATCATAATTTTAGGAGTGAAAAAACCTGGACAGAAGAATTTAAACACAAGAAATACCGTGAAGCTGATCGTGGCGGCTGGTTTGCATTCGATATGAGGATAAAAAAGGGAGTTGCTCAACAACTTGTATTTGAATATTATGGAGGATTCCCCGGAGGAAAAACATTTGATATTCTGGTAAATGGATATAAGATAGTTACTGAAAATATTTCAAATGTAAAACCCGGCGAGTTCTTTTATGCGTATTACAATCTGCCAACTAATTTAGTTGAAGAAAATGAAAAGATTTCAGTAAAATTATTGCCTCACGAAGGACACCGTGCCGGTCCGTTGTTTTCAGCCAGAACAGTAATAAGTGATTTCAAATAAACCTGAATTTCGAATTTAACAACAAATTTGATGAAAGAAATTTTTCTGACAATATTGTCAGCAGTTCTTTTGCTGAATTCAACCCAAAAAATTAAAAAGAAAAGGATCGGACAAGGATAAGCAATCCAATTTTACCGGGTTGGTTCACTGACTCAAGTATTAAGAAGTTTGGTGACATTTATTATATCTACGCCATCATTGATAACGAAATGCTGGCTTCTGGTATACCGGCAGTTTGGTTCACCAGGGACCTGAAAAACTGATAAAACTATAAAATGGAAATACCTTCGCTCCATAAGTATTTGTCAGAAAAATGTATCTTAGAACTGGCCATGATATGCTTCATAATTATTTGCGTCAGGAAACAGTATGAACAACAAAGGGCAATCTCGCTATACGAAGACGAAATACTAAACCTGTAACTAAAATAATTATGAAAGAAGCAAATCAAAAAAGACTTTTCATCGCCAGTTGTCTGGCCTTACTTGTAACCGCAATTACTTTTGCCATCCGGGCAAAAATCGAAGGCGTTTTCAGTACCGATTACGGATTAAGCAAAGAAGAAGTAGGACGGGCACTTGCCCCAGCGTTCTGGGGATTTGCCGTGGCCATGTTTGCCGGAGGTTACTTTATTGATATTGTTAAAACCAAAACCATTGTATGGCTGGCGTTTGCAATGCATTTAATCGGAATTGTTCTGTTGTTGCTGGCGAAGGATTATACGTCGCTTTTTCTTGCCAATGTTTTTATCGGCCTTGGTAACGGAAGTGTTGAGGCAGCATGTAATCCATTGGTCGCAACGCTGTTCCCCAATAATAAAACTAAAATGCTTAACCGTTTCCATGTTTGGTTCCCGGGTGGGATCGTGATTGGTGGGGTATTGGCCTGGCTGATTATGGACCAGATAAACCTTCCGTGGCAGGCCCTGGTTGGTATTTTGTTTATTCCGCTGGCATTATACGGTTTATTATTCTTCGGACAACCGATACCGGAAACCGAGCGAGTAGCTTCAGGTGTGAGTTACAAAGAAATGATGAGAAATATCGGAGCACCCGTTACCATAACCCTGGCCGTCATATTTATGATCATGGTAGCCAATATTTCATCAATTTCTGATGTGATAACTTCGAATTATGTATATCCAATAATTATAGTAGGCATCGTTGCTGTATTTATAATAATTGAAGGGAAAGTTATAAATAAAATTAGCTTACTGTTTCCGTTTGTTTTTTTCTGTATGCTGCTTACAGCATCTACTGAACTTGGGACAACGCAGTGGATCAATGCTTTACTTGAATCGAATGGAATCAGTCCAATGATCATCTTAGTCGTTGTCACCGGAATTATGGCTGTTGGACGCTATTTTGCAGGAAGTTTGGTTCACCGTTTAAATCCACCCGGAGTATTGCTTGGGTCTGCTCTGCTTTCTACTGCAGGATTGCTTCTGTTAAGCATTTCGCAAGGTCCGCTTGCAACTTTACTATCGGCTGCCGTATTTGCGATAGGGGTGTGTTATTTTTGGCCAACCATGATCGGAGTAGCTTCAGAATATATTCCGAAAAGCGGAGCACTGGGTATGTCGGTTCTCGGAGGTGCAGGCTTTGTTGCTACCTCAATGGTTCTGCCGATCATGGGAAAATCTATTGAAACAGCCGGGCCGCATATTACACTGCGGAATATGTCTGTTTTGCCGATAATACTGATTGTAAGCTTTATATTGCTTTCAGTAATAGTTAACAGGAAAAACTCAACTCCGTAATAACTGTTTTGAAGTAGTACGAAAAGGGGCCTTAATACAAGCAGTGGAGGCCTTTTTATGCATTTTTGTAATGTTTGCTGTAAGAACATAATAATATAAAAATCATTGAAATGAAAGAAGCCCTTCGCTAATGCGAAAGGCTTCTTTGTCGGGATGACAGGATTTGAATGTCTTCCAATTTATGCCTTTGTATCAATGATTTACATAGATCCTATTTTTATAGGTCACCTTATCGGTCTCACTTAAAAGAACTTAAATATTTTTGTTCAAATATAAAATTTTAAATATTAAAAGTAAAATATTGTGCTTCACATTATATTTCTGATTATACTGCTCTCAGATTTTATAAACAGAACTAATTTATATTATTATATTTCGAACGAAGTAATCAAGGTATCAAAAAATTTTACATAAAAAGATTTTTATTTTTGTTTAATTAATTACAATTTTTGTATTTCAGTTCAAGAAAAGGAGAGGAAAATGATATATAGGGGATATGTGGTTGCCGGCCCACTAAAGAATTCAATGATGTGGATTCTGGTATTTTTCTCTACCTACACTTTTGCGCTTCCGGCTATCGAATTTCAGCAAATCAATAAAGAAGATGGGCTTTCGCACAACAATGTAGAATGTATTTTACAGGATAGGAATGGGTTCATGTGGTTTGGAACACGCAATGGATTGTGCCGTTTTGATGGATACGATTTTAAAGTCTACCTAAAGAATTCTGATCCCGGCTCAATATCAGGAAATCGAATTTTATCGATGGCTGAAGATCAGGATGGAAACATTTGGATTGGTACCTATCAGAACGGTGTGAGCAAATTTGATGCAAGAACCAACATGTTTGAACGATATGATAGTATCGAAAATATAGGTAATCAGGTATATTCTGTAAGTATTTTAAGTGATAACACCGTCTGTCTGGGCACAAACTACGGTTTAACTGTATATTACCCTGAACAGGATAGTTTTTACACCTACACGCCGAATACCGGTCAGGGATTAAACTCGTTCCAGGTTAGTGATGTGATCGAAACGATAAAAGGTGAAGTATACGTGGCAACATGGGAGCCAGATGTTCAACATTTTAACCGGGAATTGAATCGATTTGAATCCATTGCGTATCAAAAAGAGAATCGAGCAGTTTCGAATTACCGTAAACGACTTCTGGATGATGAAAATGGGAATTTATGGATCGCGGCTAATATTCACGGACTTTGCAGATACAACATTCAATCGGAAGAAGCAACTTTTTATTTTGGAGGTGAAAATGAACTGAATACAGATGTTTTGAACGGCGACATGGTTAGAGCACCGGATGGAAAAATATGGATAGCCACGGATGGTGGCGGCATCAATGTGTTCAATCCCGATAACGAGACTTTTATGTACCTTACACATGACGAACTCCGGGAAAACAGCTTGCCTTCGAACAATATATACACCTTGTTTATCGACCATGGTAACCGATTTTGGGTAGGAACTTATAAGAATGGTGTAGCTCTGTATGATCCGCAGCAGCATCGATTTAATAATGACCTGCTTTCAGATAATTTATTTTCATTTTTCAAGGGAAAATCGGTGTTAAGTGTATTCCAGGACAGCCGGAAGAATATATGGGTTGGAACCGATGGCTACGGATTACATAAAATTACTACTTTTAATAAACTTACCAGTTATTATACTGAAGAGAACAATGAAAATAGCATATCCTCTAATGTAATTACAAGTATTGCCGAGGATTCAGAGGGAAAAATACTCATAGGAACGTATACTGGAGGACTTTGTGTTTACGATCCGGCAAACGATAAATTTACTCGACATTTTCCCGGTACAAATGACAATGAAAAGATACATTCGGATAATGTATGGACCATACTTTCCGATAGTGAGGGCAACAATTGGCTGGGGCTTCTTGGCAACGGAGTCGATTTGTATTATCCCAAATCGAATGTTTTTAAGAATGTTGGCCCTTATTCCAACGAATTGATCAAAGTAGGGCATCCAAATGTTATGGCACTCATGGAAGATGCCGACGGTGATATTTGGTTTGGAACAGAAGGCAATGGAATTTACATCTATGATAAACAGGCCGGAAGAATTTTAAGATTAGATACCCAGCCAAAATCTAAGGTTTGCCAGGAAGGTGTTATCAAGGATTTTTATCAGGACGGAAATAGCGAAATATGGATCGCAACTGAGGGCAGAGGGTTATTCAAATACAACAAAACTGACAAAACATTAAAGCAATATACAACTGAAGATGGCTTACCAGGAATGATTACAATGGGCATACAGGAAGATCACACGGGTATTGTGTGGGTATCGACCTATGACGGATTAGCCCGATTCGATAAGAAGAATGATGATTTTAATGCCTTTTACAGTTACGACGGACTGACATCTAATGAATACAATTCAGAAGCATTTATTAAACTGAATAATGGTTATTTTATTATTGGCTCGGTTGCAGGAATCGATGTTTTCGATCCAGTGTCCATTTCATTTAATCAGAATATTCCTCCTTTATTTTTTACAAAGTTGACGATACTGAATCAGGAAATTACTCCCAACCAAGCATCGGAAAATAAGCATTATCTTGAAGAAGATATTCTTTATACGAGGGAGTTAACTCTGAATTACAGTGATAAAATTTTCTCCATTGAATTTGTGGCACTCAATTACACCCAACCACAAAAGTGTCAGTATAAATACATGCTCGAAGGTTTTGACAATGATTGGATTTACACGCCACCCAATCGCCGCTTTGCGACCTATTCAAATTTGCACGAGGGGTTCTACACCTTTAAGGTTCAGGCATCGAACAACGATGGAAGATGGGGAAATAACCAAATTGAATTAAAAATGAGGGTATTGCCGCCATTCTGGAAAACAGGGTGGTTTATTGTATCCGTAATTGCTTTTCTGATTGGCATCTTGTTTTCGGTTTACCGGTACAGGGTGAATTTGCTAAAAAACAGATTTTTGCAGGAAAAAGCCGCGAAGGAGAAGCAAATTATCGAATTGGAAAAACAGAACATCGAAAAAGAATTGGAGAAACTAACGTACTATTCAGTGTATCGGAAGCGCATTTTGGTGAATTATAAAATTCGGCTGCAATCCTTATCGTTGAAGGCCAAGGAATCGGTTAAACGAGGTTTGCAGGTGGTAATTGGTGAAATCGACAAAGAACTTACAGACGATAAAGACTGGAAATACCTCGAACCCCGATTGGACGACCTCTACAACGAATTTATCACCAAATTAAGAGAACGGCATCCCGACCTGACTTTGACCGAAATTAAAGTGGCTTCATATGTTCGAATGAATTTAACCTCGAAAGACATTGCCGAGTTTATGAATAAAACGATAAGAGCGGTGGAAAATGATCGGTACCGACTCCGCAAAAAATTAAAACTCGACTCCAACGATTCACTTCAAAATTATCTTCTGAACCTCTGACATTACCTGATTTAGAAGCTTGAAATAGAAGTTTCTTTGTTTTTCTACTAGTATGAGAATCAGGTTTTTGATCCTTCTTTGAGAGGTTTTGAGAGGTGTCTGTCGAGACGGTATGAATAATTGAGAGGCTGCAATTGATTCGTCCTACTTCAATCTCGTGTACTTTCGAATTCGAATCAAACCAAAATTCTATGTACGTGACTAAACAAAAATTGTTAGTAATGATTGTAATCATTCTGGCAATGCCGGGATGTTCCTCCGTTAAAAATCAGCAAGACGACAATTATGCTGAAAACACTCCGGCAGTATCCGAATTCAATTTTACCGACGTAAAACAATATACTACTTCGCGCGACACTAATTTGAAGTTGTCAGAGCAGAATGACTTTTTGATTGGTAATTTCCCTCAACCCGAAGAGCATTTTCCAACCCTGATATTGGATCCGGCAAAAAGGTTTCAAACCATCGAAGGATTTGGCGGTGCCCTCACCGATGCTGCTGCCGAAACCTTTTATAAACTTCCTAAGGAAAAACAGGCGGAACTTATAAAGGCTTACTTTGATAAAGACGAAGGAATCGGTTACAGTTTGTGCCGAACCCATATTCACAGTTGCGATTTTTCGAGCGAGAGTTATGCTTATTCTGAGGTACCGGGTGATACAGATCTAAGCTATTTCTCGATCGGGCACGACCTTAATTATAAAATACCCTTTATCCAAAAAGCAATTAAAAAGACGGGAAATCAGTTAAAACTTTTTGCTTCGCCATGGAGCCCGCCTGCGTGGATGAAAACAAACAACAGCATGTTGCAGGGAGGTAAGCTGAAAGGAGAATATTTTCAAACCTGGGCTGACTACTTTGTGCGTTTTTTTGAAGCTTATGAGGAGCACGATATTTCGTTTTGGGGACTAACCGTGCAAAACGAACCCATGGCGGTGCAGCGCTGGGAATCGTGCATTTTTACTGCAACAGAAGAGCGCGACTTTGTAAAAAACTACCTTGGGCCCACACTCGAAAAAAACGACATGGGCGATAAGAAGATAATCATCTGGGACCACAATCGGGGTATAATGTACCAACGCGCCAAGGTCGCTTTCGACGATCCTGAAGCTTCAAAATACATTTGGGGAACCGGCTTTCACTGGTACAGCGGAGATCATTTCGAAAATGTAAAACAAGTGGCTGAAGCTTTTCCCGAGAAGAAAACCCTTTTCACCGAGGGCTGCGTTTTTCCTTTTGATTACGATAAAATTGAGGAATGGCACTGGGGTGAACGATATGGGGAATCCATCATTAATGATTTAAATAATTCAACAAGCGGATGGGTCGATTGGAACATTCTGCTGGACGAAAACGGCGGACCAAACCATGTGGCGAACTTTTGTTATGCACCTGTAATAGGAAACACCAAAACAGGTGAGCTTATTTACATGAGTTCGTATTATTACCTCGGCCACTTTTCCAAATTCATTCGTCCGGGAGCACAACGCATTATTTGTTCCTCGAATTACGACGACCTGCAGGCTACTGCTTTTATCAATCCGGACAACAGCATTGCAGTGGTTGCCATGAATCAAACCGACAGTGAAATTGATTTTAAAATATGGCTCGAAGGAAAAGGCACTCTTACCGCAATTCCTGCCCACGGAATCTGTACCCTGGTTATTAACTAGTTCATTTAGGCATTTCATGATATTGACAAGAATTAATTATCCACTCTTTATAATCCTCCTGCTGCTTGCTTTAACAGGAGCAAAACCATCCGCTTTGGCGCAAGGCTACCTGCATGTTGACGGAAAACGTATTGTGGATGAAAACAATGAAAATTTCATCTTACGGGGCATTGGCACCGGAAACTGGCTGCTTCAGGAGGGTTACATGATGCAAACAGCGGGAGTGGCCGGAACGCAGACCCAGTTCAGAAATAAATTAATTGAAACCATTGGAGAAGAAAGAACCGATCAGTTTTACGATTCGTGGATTAAGAATCATTTCCGGAAAACCGATGTCGATTCAATGGCTGCCTGGGGATTTAACAGCATACGTGTGGCCATGCATTATAAATGGCTGACACTTCCTATTGAAGAAGAACCGGTGTCGGGTGAAAACACCTGGCTGGAAGAAGGATTTCAGGTGCTCGACTCCTTGTTGCAGTGGTGCAGCGATAATCAAATGTACCTTATTCTGGATATGCACGCAGCACCGGGAGGACAGGGAAAAAATGCCGACATCTCGGATTACGACGAAACAAAACCGTCGTTGTGGGAAAGCGAACTGAATAAAAGTAAAACGGTGGCCTTGTGGAGAAAGCTGGCCGAACGTTATGCTAACGAGCCCTGGATTGGCGGATACGATCTTATAAACGAAGTAAACTGGACGTTTGAGGAAGGCAATAACCAGCCTTTGCTTAAGCTCTATAAACGAATTACCAATGCAATTCGGGAAGTCGACAATAACCATATTCTTTTTATTGAAGGCAACTGGTTTGCCAACGATTTTTCAGGTTTAACCGAGCCGTGGGACGACAACATGGTTTACAGTTTTCATAAATACTGGTCGTACAACAATGCCGACGCTTTAAAATGGGTAACCGACCTGCGCGAAAATACAAACCGTCCGATCTGGCTAGGCGAGTCCGGTGAAAATTCAAATGTATGGTTTACCAACCTCGTTCATTTGTGCGAATCGCAGAACATTGGCTGGTCGTGGTGGCCCGTGAAAAAGCCGAATATCAATAATGTGCTGCAGGTAGAAATCAACGAAGACTACCTGGATATGATTGAAATGTGGAAAGGGAATGGTACCATGTCAGCCGATGATGCCTATGCTGCCGTGATGACTTTCTCAAAAAATCACCGTTTCGAAAATTGTAAAATTAAGTGCGACGTGATTGATGCCTTAATCAGGCAGCCTCATACAACGGAGACTTTACCATTTAAATCCCACTCTACGGGGCAGAAAATTTTTGCTGTTGATTACGACCTGGGCCGAAACGGCTATGCTTATTTTGATGTTGATACAGCCAACTATCAATACAATACCCAAAATTTTGGCCAGTGGAATAACGGGTGGAATTACCGGAATGATGGCGTGGATATTGAAAATTGCACTGACCCGGACACGACATGTGGCTACCATGTAGCCTGGATCGATGATGGCGAATGGCTGCAATACACTCTGAATTCCGATAGTGCAGCGGCTTATAGTTTAAGCCTCCGGACCGCCTCGCCCGAGGATGCCGTAATTCACCTGGAAGTAAACGGGAAAGTGGCTTCGCCACAAATTACCATTCCAAAAACCGGCAGTTGGGAAACCTGGCGAAATACCAGCGCTCCGAATATTATTCTTCCAAAAGGAGAGGCAGCCGTGAGAATTGTATTTGATAAAGGCGGACTCAACGTCAACTATTTCACGATGTCCAGTCCCAAAGCGCTTTCTGAAGTAGCCTTTTCATGTTTGACGATAGAATCCGATCCCATTAAAAATCGGCTTTACATTAATCTGAATAAGCAGATTACGAATGCTTTTGAGAATATTCAATTGTCAGATTTTCAGCTCATTGTTAATCATTCGCAGATAAGTATTTCAGAATTGATTAGCGTGGAGGGAAACGCGCAACAATTGCAAATGAATACAGATCAGGATCTTTTTTATACTGATGAAATTAAGCTGACGTACCGCGGAAATTCCATTCGAAATGGTGAACAGTACCTGGAGAAATTTACGGCGGTACTGGTTACCAATAACTATTACGAACATTTTGAAATACCGGGAAAAATTGAAGCGGAAAATGCTTTTGATAATTCGGGATTCGAACTGGAAGAATGCGAAGATATTGGGGGAGGATTAAACACTGCATTTGCCGACGATGGAGATTATCTCGATTACCTGGTTAATGTTTCAAAAGCCGGTACTTACCGGGTAAGTTTTCGGGTAGCAGCGCTGAATGGCGAGCCTCAAATACTACTGATGAACTCGTACCAGGATCGGATCGTTGCCAATAAACTCCTGAAAATTTCGACGACCGGTGGCTGGCAGAATTGGGAAACACAATCGGTTACAGCTGACTTACCCGAAGGAAAAATGATCGTGCGTATTTTTTCGAGAGCCGGCGAGTATAACCTGAACTGGTTCTCTTTCGATCTGCTTACCGACGCCAGTAATATTCGCTCGGATAACTCGATGCAGGTATATCCTGTTCCGGCCAATAAATCGATAAATGTACGTTTCAGCTCACCGGGCAGGAAAGTATTGGCAATCTACAATTTACAAGGAAAAAAGATACTGGAACTTTCAACCAGTGATCAATTGATCTCATTGAAAACCGACCACTACCCGGCAGGATTATATGTGTTGAAATGTGTTGATAATGAGATTGGGGAGTCGGTTAAGTTTCAAGTAACCCATAATTAAAAGAAAGCGTTAAAAATATGTTCAAACCAATTCTAAACAATAAAACTGAAACCGTATTTACAGGTAACAAAAGCAGGCGTATTGTTACCTTGCTGTTATTCTTAATCCTGGGCCACTTTATTGCCTCGGCTCAAACCAGGATCATCATCGGTACCATAGTGGATAAGGAAGGAATTCCCTTGCCCGGTGTGACTGTTTTGCAGGTAGGTACCACAAATGGTACGGTAACTTCAATCGATGGAAAGTACGCAATTTCCGATATCAGCGAAGGCGACTCAATCCGATATTCTTTTATTGGATTTACGACACAGTACAGGGTGGCGGGCTCGTCGAATGTGATCGACCTTGTTTTGCAGGAATCGAGTGAAGCATTGGACGAAGTGCAGGTCGTTGCCTTTCAGAAACAAAAGAAAGAAAGTGTGATCGGCTCGATAAACACCATTAATCCAAAAGAGTTGAAGGTAGCGCCAACCAACCTGACAGCTGCTTTTGCCGGGAAACTGGCAGGTGTAATTTCGTACCAGCGGTCGGGTGAGCCGGGGGCCGACAACGCCGAGTTTTTTATCCGCGGAGTGACCACTTTTGGGTACAAAAACGATCCACTGATTTTAATTGATGGACTGGAAGTTTCGTCGAATGATCTGGCACGCATTGAACCGGATAACATTGCCAGTTTTTCGATTATGAAGGATGCTACAGCAACCGCCTTGTATGGAGCACGGGGAGCGAATGGCGTAATTCTGGTTACGACAAAAGAAGGGCGAAAAGGAAAAGCAAAAGTCTCGGTGCGTGTTGAAAATTCGATTTCGACGCCTACCATGACCAACGAATTTTTAGGCGGCGTGGAGTATATGGAATTGTACAATAAAGCATTGAGAACACGCGATCCCAATGCGCTGCTCTTTTATTCGAAAGAAAAAATTGAAGGAACTCGACGAAACCTCGATCCATATATTTATCCCAATGTGGATTGGTACAACGAGCT
>Ga0207798_100239_pt1 | contig 17561 bp, 15 predicted proteins | sample TtanPargueraPR_8_FD_187278 | JGI IMG/M metagenome (GOLD analysis project Ga0207798, IMG submission 187278) | Anaerobic enrichment media microbial communities from Bioluminiscent Bay, La Parguera, Puerto Rico - Tt and E1 (SPAdes) | ecosystem: Environmental > Aquatic > Marine > Unclassified ... | reverse complement strand
CTCGGTGTTCGTCAATAGCGAGTTATACAGCAAGCCACCTTTTCGAGGTGGCTTTGTTTTTCTAAAGGCTGGATAATGGACTCAACACGCCGCCAGCCCCGCGCTCGATAACGTGAGTATAAATCTGTGTGGTATATACACCTACGCTGTAAGTGATTGTTTTTATTGGTAGCTATCACGTCCCGACTGAAGTGGGGCGCTGGTGGGACAATTCAGAATTATTTATGGTTATACGGACTAAAGTTCGCGTGTGAAAAGTTGAGCATTAACTGTAGTAACTCTTACTCGATCTTACACATCCGCTGGTTAGTCACGTTTGGGTCGTACTGTCGAACTGCTGGTATCGTAACTCACAATTGTGTTACGAAAAATCGAACATTAGCAATTCATTAATAATTTTTTGTAGGTCAAATCTTCCCATTTAATACGCCTTCGTACAGTGCGCACTTTGTATCCTTATTTTTAATAAGGTTATAAGTGAAAATCGAGCCCTAACTTACTGTTTTGAAGGACAATTCATTGAGGCGGCACGAAATGAATAAAAACTATATTGTTCGCGAATTTGAATGTGGTTTATCAGTTGAAGAAACAGCAAATCTTTGTTTAAAAACTGCGAGGACAATCAAAGAATGGGATAAGGGGAAAACCATACCTCCAGAGTGTAAACTCCTAATGCGCATGACTAAGGGCAAAGAGCTTAGTGCTTCTGAGAAATGGGAAAATTTCAAAATGCGCTATGATAGATTAGAACTTCCAACTGGACAGCTTGCAACTGCTCAACAGGTATTAACAGGAGTTGCGTTACTAGAAATTGGTGCATTAACTGACTTAGAGGCTGCAGGAAAAGTATTAAGGTACGCAAGAGCTTTAAAAAAGATGATGTAAAAAGCCCCATGAGGGGCTTTTTCTATTTATCAATAGTCATACTTATGATGTCTTCCATCGCATTAGTTTGGTTTTGTTTAAACTCTTCGAGTTTCGACTTACTCTTGCTCACGTGGTAGTTACCAATAATTACAAATGCTGGAGAAACAAGAACTGACATACTCACTAAGGAATGAACAACCCAAGGCGACCAAGATGTTTCTGGATAGTAGCCAATATAAATAAGAACACCGACTAAAATTGCTGAGACAGTTACTCCAGACCACTTACCAGCTACGGCCAGTGCCTCTAAAGTATCGATGAAACCATCTTGTTTTTCTAAAAATTTGGTAGCACATCGACTTTCTTTATAGTTTTCACCAAGGTTTAGCGCTAAGTCATTTTCTAAGTCTGTAGCGATTACGCGAAACTTGTTTAAAGCCTGATTCCTAATTGCTTCCCAAACAGCAAAAACCAAGTTTAATCCAATAGCGACTTCGAAAAGAGATGAAAAATTACTTACGGCAATAAAGCTAGCATTATCCACAGCCATTACTTTTCGACGCTCCCTTTCAAGACGCTCCCATTCAATATGAAGTCTACTAAATTTGAGTGGAACTCATTCAATAAGTTACCGTTTTGTTTATCGTAGAAATTGATAAAAGTCGGTTTCCCGTTCTCAGCAAAATCGAAATCACCAATTATGACTGACTCTCCATCACCGACTAAATAGCTACGAAGTGGTGACGTTTCTGATATTTTTTGAACGAACTTATTGGTTACAGGTCGTAACTCAAATTTAGACTTTTTAGCGCTTTTATAAGCATCAGTGTTTTTAAATTTCTCTATATCATTTGAGACAACTGATAATCTTGTATTTTCCTCTGCAAGAAAATCTGCTAGGTTTTTCTGATTTTGACTAGTAGAAATTGCATTAAATAAAGCACTCTCCCCATTTTCATCAAAAACTACTAGTGCTTTTAGACAGCTATTACTCCGGTTGCTAATCAGACTGGTTGCGTAGTTCAATATTTGGGGCGACTCTATACGAATTGGCAGATCTCTATTGTCAATTGAACATTTTTTCAAATTTGAAATAAGCTCATTGATTCCCATTTCAAGCCTCAAGTTTTATGTGTTTGATTCGGTGGCAATCATATCAAAGAGAGCGTGAAGAAAGAACGCCGTTTAGAAAGGTAGTTAGAATTATTTTATGCAAAATGTAAGGTTAGTGAGGAATTTACCCCCGTAATACAACACGGGGGTTTACAACGAACACAACTAGAAGATTGCCTTATTTACTTGAAGCCATAAGCCCATTTAAATACTCGATCTGCTCATGCGAGTGTGACTTCATGAATCTGCCGTACACACGTTCCAACATCATCGTGCTCTTGTGCCCCATCTGCTCTGCGATAAAAGATAGGTTTGCCCCTTTGGTGATCAACCAACAAGCGTAAGTATGTCGAGATTGATATGAACAGCGATGGCGAATGCCAGCTCGCTTAAGTGCGCGTGACCATAGTCGATTGTATGTTGTCGTCTTGTAGGTTTCACTTGGTGCTTGGCCATTACGGCGTTCTGGAATAAATACGAACCGAACACTCTCCTGGCGAAAGGTGTTTGAACCTTTAACTTCCACAAAAATATCCCTCACCGGGCTAAACATGGTTAGCTCTCTTTGAGACTTAAGAGCGAGGAGTGCAGGCTCAAGCAGGTGAATGGTTCGTTCTGACTTCTTATTCTTCGGTGTTGTGAATTTTCGTTCAATCGTGACGTTGCGAGTAATCTCGATCGTCCCTTTATCAAGATCAACATCTTCCCACGCTAATGCACAAAGTTCACCAGTTCGCATGCCAGTATAAATGGCCAAGGTGAACATATTCCGCTGCTGTAAGTTTGTCGTTGATTCTATTAGCTGGTGGAATTCTTCTAGTTCCAGTGGGTCCGGTTCACCAGAGCCACCACTCAGCAACTCAACATGCAAAAATGGATTGTCATCGATAAACTTTGATTTTACCGCTAAGTCAAAGCAGCGGCGCAGAAGTTTGATCATATTATTGATCGTCTTTGCGCTGCGTGACGCACCAGTGCGAGTAGGGGAATCGACCATTAACTTTTGGCACTTGAGTGCATCCATGATCGTGATGGTGGAAATAGTACGTTCCTCCCCAACAAACAAGCAGCATGCTCTTGCGGTAGTACTCAAAACATAGAGTGACTGTGAGGCCATTGTGGCTTGTTTCAATTGAATATAGTCATCAAACAACTCACGAACGGTAAGGTTCTTACCTCTTTGCTCTGGAGTAGCAAAGAGTTGTGCTTTCTTTGATGTTGGAAAGCGTGATAAGTAATCAAATGTGCCTAATGAAATTTCAGAAAGTATAGAAGCGCGTAGATGACCTGCTTTTTTGAGATTGCCTTTGGTGACTTCCCAACCTTTTAGTGTCTCCCGACAACGCATCTCGCGGTAAGTAAAACTAATGCGGATAGACTTACCGCGGATCTCTACACCTTCTGGTGTGTTCATTACGCAACCCTTTCTCTTGCTGAAAACTCATCAATGGCAACACGGTCATACTTAAAACTTTTGCCACCACCACTACTCTTACCGGATGCTTTTTTAAAGTGAACGCCTTCAATCCAGCGAAACTGACGATAGTCTTTGATTTCATTGGTGGACATGCCTGTTAAATCCATCAAAAGATCTTCTTTAACCCAGCGACTAGGCTCGAGTTGAATCACCGTAAATGTTCTCATCGGTAAAACCTCCAATAAATAATGAAAATAAAAATCCTGCAATGCCCCTTAATCAAGAGATGGGGCATAGGCGAACTACACAAAATGAACTATGGCCGAGAGGCTAAAGCAAGCCGATAACGCCGTGGTGTATCGCTGTATTTCACCCGGCATTATTCCAGGAAACTTGTACAAAACGGGGATACGTGAGGACAGCTATAGCCTGACCGTTTATCACCAAGACCCAGAACTGGGCAAGGACCTGATAACAACCATTGAAAACAAGTTGGATCAGTTTACGGGTGAGCTGAACCCGGGCAGTGAGAGCACTTACCGAATTCAGTTGGCCACTTTGAGTGGTGGCTTCGACCAATGGTTGGAGGATGAAGTTAACCCAACCACTTACCAATTTAACCGTGATTTTGTCATTAACCATTAACGGGAGAACGACCCCATGTCCATTCCAGAACCTAGTACCTACGCCAAGTTACCAGCGGGCACAAAAATGCTGTATGGCGCGCCAACCGATGAAACCGCTAATCTCAAGCTACTTAAAGACGCCAATGCCGTAGGTGTTACTGGCAGAACAACTGGGTTTACCGAGGCGGAACGCCTCATTGATACCGAACGCAAATACATTGCCGATATGCCAGAAGGCCCAGACAAAGAGTTTGTCTTTCTTGATGATCCTACCGATGCCGATTTACAAGCTTTTCTGGACCAAGCGGAGGCCACTGCAACGGTGAAAGTGCGTCTTGAATATCCCAACGGTCGCTGGGCTGACATGGTCATTGTATTAGGTGGCTGGAGTCACCAAGAACTGGACAAAAGCCAGCCTATGTACCTGGTCGTGAACGGCAAGCAAAACTCAATTGTTCGCGGCTATACAGCCCCAGTCTAATAAGGAAAATTAACAGATGAATTTAAAAAGCCAACTATTAAAACCCGTTGAACTTAGTCCTGTGACCGTCACCATCTTAGGTGGTGAGTTTCCCGTTCGTCGATTGACAGCAGCTCGTTTGAGTGAGCATGACAAGCTGGTGCGAAAGTACCAGGAGGACAATAACGGTGAGCAGCTGAACACTCAGGCGGCCCAGTTAGTGCTGGATTCCATCCTAGATGAAAACAACCAGCCAATGTCTGTAAGCGTGAAACCCGCTGACTTGATGGAAGTACATACCCCTCTGGCGATTAACTCAGCTGTCGCCAAACTGATCCAGATTAACTTCTTATCTGAAGATGCTGAGGACACCGCAAAAAAAGGTTAACCGACGATCCGGCCCTTCACTTTTTCTTCCACTTGGGTGAAGTGCTGGGTGTCGTCGACCCGCGTACCCTCTATCACAGTGTGGACAGCGAATTAATGGCGCTATGGATGGCTCATTTTGCACTAAAACGAGAGGCCAGTGGTGCTGACTCGTCCGGCTTCACATCAGGCAATGCTGCCACCCAATCCCGCATCATTGATTATCAAAACGTTGACCAGCAGGTGAACCTTTGTGAAAGGCTGCTTTTGTAATGTCCGATATTGCCAAACTTACCGTGGCGCTGTATGCCAACAGCGCTCAGTTCACCAGTGAACTGCAAAAATCGCAGAAAAAAGCCAAAAACTGGTCTGACTCGCTCAGCAAAACCATGTCGATAGCGGCAAAAGCCACCGCTGGTGCTTCCGTTGCCGCAGCTGGCTCTCTGGCTTTAATTTATAACCAGCAAGCGGCCCTGATAGACCAAACCGCCAAGTTTGCGGATCGTATCGGTATCTCTACCGAAGCGTTAACCCAATTCCGTCATGCCAGTGAATTAACGGGTGTTGGTTCAAAAAGCCTTGATATGTCGCTTCAGCGCATGACTCGTCGGATCGCAGAAGCGGCTCAGGGGAGTGGTGAAGCAGCACCAGCTCTAAAGCAATTGGGTTTGGATGCTCAAGCCCTTGGCCAGATGACCCCCGACCAGCAGTTGTATGCGTTGTCTGATGCGTTTACTCAGGTGGAAAGCCAGTCGGAGCGTGTACGTCTGGCGTTTAAGCTCTTCGACTCCGAAGGCGTTGGCATGGTGAACATGTTAGCTGGTGGATCCGATGGCTTAAGAAGTATGGCTGATGAAGCTGATAGGCTTGGCATTACGTTGTCACGAATCGATGCCGCAAAAGTCGAAATGGCCAACGACGCCATGTATAAAGTGAACGCGACCACCGCGGCGCTCAAGAAAGAAATTACGACCCAGCTTGCCCCGATAGTGGCGGCATTATCTGAAGAATTCTTGAACTACGCTCAGCAGTTTGGTGGCATGAACAATATGGTGGCTGAAGGAATCCACAGCACGGTCAACGGTATTGGTTTCCTGGCTGACTCGTTCCGTGGTGTACAGCTGATCATTGACAGCATGACGGTTGCGTGGGATGGGTTCAAACTTGGTTTTATGTTGGCCTCACAGGCTATCACAGCCGGCTTGCATGAACTCGGGCAGTTTCTGTTTCAAGTCATCATTTCGCCACTTCAAGGGGTGTTGGATTTAGCGGGGAACTTCAGTGATGAAGCCGCCAATATGGCCGCCTCGTTGCGTCAGTTTTCTAACATGCCGCCACCACAGTTGTTTGATGCGGCGACTGTTAATCAAGCCAAGCTGGATCTTAACCAATCCCTTTGGGAATTGCGTGATCTGGCCAGCCAGCCGTTACCTTCAGAGGGTATTGAATCCTGGTACCAAAACACCAAGGCAAGGTTTGAACAGCTGGCCAAAGACTACGCGGGAAGCATCAACTATAACACCCCAGACGCTACGCCATTACCAAGTGCAGACGGCGACAAGGAAGACCCAGCGGTTACGGCCTTTAAAAATGCTACTGACCAACTGGAAACGGAATGGCAACGTCGCTTGGCCATTAACGCAGCTGGCGATCAGGCTGATTTTGCGCGCGAGTCGTTTGTCTATGACGACCGCATGGCGCGCCTGTCTGAGCAGTTCCAAGCCGCTTATGAAGCGGCCGTGAACAACCAGGCCATGCAACAGCAGCTGGAAGATCAGTATTTTGCCAGCCGTGAACTGTTGTGGCAGCAGCACCAGAACAATATTGCGGATATTGAGAAGAAATCTGCTAAAGCCCGCCATGCAGCCCAGATTGTACAGCTTCGCAATTATTCCGATTTGTTCGGCAATATGGCCGATGTGGCCGGCGCATTCGCTGGTAAACAGTCGGGCATCTTCAAGGCCATGTTTGCCGCGTCAAAAGCGTTCTCTATTGCTGAATCCATCATCAAGATCCAGCAAGGCATTGCGAACGCGGCTGCGCTTCCGTTTCCTGCGAACATTGGCGCCATGGCGAGTGTTGCGTCAACCACCGCTGGCATTGTCAGCACGATAAAAGGCACCAACTTACAAGGCATGGCCCATAACGGGATCAGCAGTGTGCCGAATGAGGGTACCTGGTTACTTGATAAAGGTGAACGGGTTTATACCAATGACAGCGCCAAGCAACTGGATCAGATGTATTCCGCAGTGATGGCGGGAAAATCTGGCCAAAGCAGCCCTGCCAATGTCGTCGTAAACCTGATTGAAGATGCCAGCCGAGCTGGAACGGTGGAGCAATCGAACGACGGTGATATGGTCACCTTAGATATTAGAGTTGCCAAGCTCCTACAATCGTCATCCTCGCAAACCTCTCAGGTCATGCAAACCCGATACAGGACACAGCAATATGGCAGTTAAATTTACCTATCCAGACATGTTGCCGGTGCCCTTGTTGTCTGGGTATAGCCTCAATCAGAAACCCAGCGTGATAGCGACCGAGTTTAGCACCGGTCGCACTCGCGCACGGCAGATAAAAAACCGTCCTAGCACCATGAAAGCGACCTGGCGCATTGATGAGTCAGAAGCCGAGATGTTTGAAAGCGCGCTCGAAAACTGGCTGCTAGGTCGCTGGTTTCTGATCACCATCAAGCTTCCACGAAGTACGCGCCTTCAGGAAGTGGAAGCGCTGATCACCAAAGACCCGCGAGATAACCGCAAGCCAACCAGTAACACCTTAAAACACTGGGATTACACCGGCGAATTACTCATTAAACCGTTGGCACAAATGGGCGAAGGCGCCCTGCTGGATGCCATGTATGCACCGAACACCTTTGCTGAGCTGATCGCTCGATTAGAAAACACCATGACGGAGTTACCTTAATGTCCAGTTTTCCAGATTTATTAACCGCCTTTGAAGAAGCGGTGGAAGCGCTCAAAGTAAAACTGAGTCAGGATCCTTCCAGTTCAACTACTTATAACAATGAAGTAATTCAGTCCATTGCAAAAGATATTGAGGATAAATGGGCTGCAATAAGCGCGATGGTACAAGGTCGCTCGTCTTATGAAACAAAAGCCGAACTCGATGCAGCAGGGGCACCGCCAGCGGATAAGCCCTTGGCCGAAGTATGGAACGACCCGACTCTTAATAACAACGGCCTGTATGGTTATAGTGGCGGGGTATGGGTAAAAAGCCCTTATGATATGCAGCAGTTGTACACTCAGACGTCGGCATACTTTAGTTCTCGCGTTGGGGCTGATTCACTACGAGATTGGCACCACAATCTGATGGGGGATGCCTCAAACCGTTATCCTAGTGTGTTTTGGGGCAGTGAACTACCCCAAGAAATCGTCAATGGTAAAGCCTGTTTGGTTTTCGGTGGTGGTTCTACTAACTGGTCGACTTATTGTCGGTCATTACCGGTTGAGTTATTTCCTTCTGGATTAGTCTCAGCTTCGGTAAAAATAGAACAGCTAGGCAGTAGAAAAACCACCGGTGTCACCGATCGAATCTTGCTGCTTCAGTACTCGACAGATGCGCCGGACGCTGCAAATGAAACCGCCCGGGAAGAAGTGACGTACAGCGACAGTGATCAGTCAGGAACCGGAATTTATATCACGTTTGATAATGTCACCATTCACCCTGATACAAAAAGCATCTATTTGTTTGTATCTCCTCAAAAATGGGACATCTATGTGTCTGAAGTGTGTGTAGCAGATGGTCCCGCGTCGGCGTATCGTCAGCCGGTGAATGCGTTTTTTGACAAGAACGTATTACCTAAAGGCAGCATCAACCCTGATTACGCCGATAGCATGTCATTGGTGGATAGCTGGGAGTTTGATGGTAACCATTTGCAGCTCAATGCCAAGGTTCGTGAGGTGGCGTTCATTGATTATGACACGCCAGCACAAGGAGAGTTGACGCCAGGCTCAGAGGTCTTTTTGTCTCTGGATATGAAAGCCGATAAAACATCCCAATGTGACGTTAGCTTGTTTCAATATGATTCGAGTGGTGTGCTAACGCGTCGCACCGATCTGGCGTATGACGGCAGTGGTGGCGAATGGGTGAGCCAGAGTAGTGGTGTGGTGCAAATTAAAGAGGATGCGGAAACCATTAGATTCAGAATGGTCAACCGCTCTGAATTTGATCCAGGCGAGCCAGACGGAATTGTCACTACCGAATTTAAGAACGTGACTCTGTATAAAATCGGCCAAACTGCTAAGGCGCCAGACCCTTACAATGTCATGGTTTCCGTCAACGAACGTGCAAAAAAAGTAGAAGAAAAGGTTAAAGAAGTAGAAGCGCTGGCGAAAGAGAAACCCGTTTATCAAACGATAGATAATCTCATCAAAGAGCCGGTAAACTTTTCTGGATTTTCATTTGATAGTGCCCCTTTGGTAAAAGCACAAGGGAATACCCACCTGTTACTGAACCCAGTGAACGCGAATGACAGAACTGCGGCCATTCGTATTCCGTATCATCACATTAGTAGCGGTCTGGTTTCCTGCGGTGTAACGCTGTCGAGAAAACTGGCAGGGGCCGTTTCTAGTCGCGTGCTGTTGCTGCAATATGACTCCAACTCGGTTGAGATAGCGAGGGACACCTATGACTTTGATACAAGCTTGGTCGTAGATGAAAATGACCCGCAAACGTGGGTGGATGTTGTGTTTTCTGGCGTTGCTTTGCTGAGCAATACCAGTGCGGTGAGTTTGTACCTAGATTCAGGGTCCAACCATGCGACAGGAGTTTATTTTACCAATCCTTGGATGTCGGATGGTGTCACAGATAGACGCCCGCCACTGAAAGATTTCCCCAATTACTGGTTTGACGCCGACTGGTCGGGCAATCATTTATCAAGCCTGCCTCAAGATACGGCTGGATTTAAACACCTCGATAGTGCCGGAACCATGCTGGTTATCCAGGATGATGACGAGCTTACCTATGTTCGCCGTTACTGGGTCGATGCGGTCGGCGTTTTCACTCCACAGAATCACGGATATTTTGAATGCACCATGCTGGCCGATGAAAAATCAGGCAACCTATCTGGTGCCGAAATGGGGATCTTGTTCTTTGACAGTAACGGCGATGAAATTGCCAGAAAGTCCATTAAAAACACCCAGCTCAACAGATGGCATCGAGTTGGTGCCGATTTTGATGTCCCTAACAATACCGTCAGGTTGCAAATTCGGTTTGTTCGTTGGGGTGGTGTCTCGCAGGACGTTCGTTTCCGTGATATTACGATCACTGATGCGCAAATAGGGCATCATAATCGCTCTTTTTATGTGTCGTCGGTGCTGTCGAATCCAAGTAACTCTGCAGGGCGAACGGTCTACATTTCCCCGAACGGTAATGATGCCAACTCAGGCTCGGAAACCAGCCCGTTTAAGACGCTAAGTAAGGCGGTATCAGAATTAAACAGTGTAGGCACCGTCATTGTTCAGGATGGTGCTTACCCGAAAGATTCTATCAACGTTGGATCCGGCGGTAATTTGATTATCAGAGCCAGTGGTATGTCGCGCCCGAAATGGATTCAGGGACACAAATATGAAGGTGTATGGTCCCAAACGATTGATCGCGCGAATGTTTGGCAAATTGATACCACTGTGGCACCAAACAAATACATTTTTGAGCATTTAACGCCAGAGGGGTTGATTAGTGATGCAGATCGACTGCCGTTACAGCGTGGTCGCACACATCGACTACCAAGTTTTCGTCTTAAGCCGTTTAATAGCTTGGATGAGTTGGATGCTGGAGCCCCGGGAGGGTGGTTGTATGATTCTGGTCAAGAAGTGCTGTATATCACCACGCCAAATGGTGACGATCCAAATACCCATGAATATTACCGTCCTGACGCAGAGTTGATTTCTGGTGGTCAAAAGTCAGCTCACTTGCAAGTCGACGGGATAGAGTCCTGGTATGGACCGATTAGCTTCAGAGGGCTTGGCAGCTATCTGGCGCGGGATATTCGAGTGCTTGGTTCTCGTTCTGATGGCCTCAAGCGTGATGGGGCTAAAGGGATGGAATACCATGTAGAGACGGCCGCTGCTGATAATGACGGTGCAAACTCGCATAACACCAATGTGAATATACCAGACTTGCCTAGTGGTGAAGTCCCTCCGGCTTCGCACGTTGTTTCTTTTGATATGTGGTGCCATGACAACTGGGATGATGGTGACTCGTTGCATGAGCGATGCGAAGGTGAGTACCACGGCGGCCTATGGGAGTGGAACGGGGATCGTGGCGTGGCAACCTCTTATGGCGCTCATGTTAGTGTGTATTCTGGGATTGCTAGAGACAATGGTAACAATGGTCAATCAAGTGGCGATAGCAGCACGTCAGGTGAAGGGTTTGGCAGCTTGGGTACGGCCGCATTGGAGGAAGGCGGCGTGGGTACGCAAATGATTTGTTTTAGTTGTGAGTCCTACCGAAATAACGTCAATTACTCTGCCTATGGTAACAAATGTACTTTGACCGTGAATCAGTCAATAAGCCGTGATGCGAGGGTGGCAGGTTATGCCGCCGTTGGATCTGGCAGCAAGTTAATCGCAAAGAATTGCTTTGATAGTGGTTCTTTGGTGCCAAAACTTGAAGAAGGCGGCGGCAGCATCGATGTGATTAATGCTGATTTGTTGACGTAACCGCCTAAGCACTCGCCGCGCCATCGAAGTTTGATGGCGCGTAGCGAATTGCCCAAACAAGCCCCATCAATTCTTACAATGAGATTAAGCCTATGTCTCAAGCCCTAAAACAATATCACGCCAGTGCGGGTGATGATGACGAGTTCATCACTCTGCAATTAACTTCGACCGCCTTTATCACGCGTTATCTGGTTTCGGCATTTGAGGATATTACCGCTGCCCTCGAAGATACCACTCTGGTGACCTTTGAAGCGGCGGGACTGGCGGTGAACCTTCCAAAGTCGGCCACCGGCGCTGAAATGGAATTGCAGTTCGGCATCGATAACGTCACCGGTGAAGCGCGCCAGATGATAGAGGCTGCGCGCAAAGCCGGCGCGGATGTGTTTATTACCCTTCGCAAGTATATGGCCTCGGATCTGACAGCGCCCGCTTCCAAACCGATAAAATTCAAAGTTACCACGGCATCGACCACGCGCACGAATTGCAGTGCGTCCGCTGGTATCGGCTATCTCAGCAACAGCGCCTGGCCGCGTCCTCGATTTACCACAGAATACGTACCAGGGCTGGCGACCATCTCGTAACGATTCAAAAGGTTTTCTATGAACGCAGAGGAAATTATCAGCACAGCGCGGCGCATCCCTTATGTGCCCGGTGGTCGCGATCTGGACGGGTGGGATTGCTATGGTTCTGTGCGTTGGCTCTATCACCAATTCACAGGCGTGTTGATGCCTGAATTTCCCGCAATCAGCCACAAAGAGTCTATGAGCACCCAGCGCGCTGCTTGGGCTGTTCATGACTTTGTCGAAGAGTGCGATTTTCAGCCATTGGCGTTGGCGGCACAATACAAAGGCCGCCGTTGGGTCCATATCGGTTTGGTTCTGCCCGACCGCCGAATAATTCACGCCTTTGACGACAGCAATAAAACCACTATCCACCGGCGCAGCATGTTTGAAATGCTCGCGCCTGTTACTAAGTATTACCAATGGAAGGCATTAGATGGCCACACTGATTGTTTATCCTGATGCAGCGGATGTGACGGTTCAGGAGACTAACCAGATCAATGAACCCACATTTAAAGCCTATCTTGACCGTCATATTACTGGCTGGGATAAAGGCCCAACGGGACATAAGTTAAAGAACCCTCGCTTTGTGGCCACAATTAATGGCCAGGCATTTAACCCGAAAGAGTGGGCGAACCGAGTGTTACTTGATAGTGATACCATTGATGTCGTGCTTCCCCCTAAAGGTCTTACGCCAATCGAGTGGGTTGTGATCGCAGTATCGGTGCTCAGTGCCGCTTACTCTGCTTACTCGATGAACAACATGAACCAGTTGGGCTCCAATTCCAGCACGGTACCCACGGGAAAAAATATTTATGACATTAATGTCCAGGTGAATAAGGCGGAATTGATGGGTGTCCGACCGGAGTGGTTTGGCCGTCACCAGTCCGTGCCAAGTTACCTTTGCAGCCCGTATAAGTATTACAACGAGAACAATGAACAGGTTCTTGCTCTGATGCTGCATGTGGGGGAAGGGCATTATCAGATATCCTCAACCGGATTGACCATTGCTGGAACGCCCATCAGTCGACTGAGTGACGACGCGAACTGGCAGATTTTTGAACCTGGTCAAGATGTATCGACTCATGAGGCCCATAAGAACATCTACACCGCCGAAGAGGTTGGCGGGACAGACAGCACCAGCGGTCTGGATTTTATCGGCCCGAGCACCTCGGTGTCATTTGGCGCCGAAGATGCTGACATGGCGTTGATCCTGAGTGACGATACCGTGCTTGTGCAGGTGCTCTATACATACACTGTTTATAATGGTGGAGATCGTGATAATGAGAAAAAGAGCTACTGGAAAAATAAAAACCTGAATTGGGGAGATGGCACCACCTTTACTATTACCGGCATTTCGTCTACATCGGTCTTGATTGATGATATTGTCGAGATTGTTGATGCTGGTAACGATGGCACTACCGGTGACCCTCTGCCAGATAAGATTATCGGCAAAGGGTTTAGCGTTCTCAGCGTAGGTCAGGAAATCCAGCTATCTGGCGCAGGCTCGAATGATTCCACTTATACCGTAGCGACCGTGTCTGATACGGAGTTGACCTTAAAAGATACGAATGGCAATGACGTTGTTAGTCTGACGCCCGCGCCCAGCGTGACGGTTAAGATCACCACAACGAGCACGGATGATGGTTTGTATCAGATCGTTTCCACCGATTCTGATTATAAGATGACGGTGATCCGCGTGGGTGACCCAGACTGGACCGGCTTTATTGGCGGCACGTATAGCAACTCGATTTCATTGGATGTAACCAGCGACACGTTGCCAGATTACCAGCTGGGGCCGTATGTTGGATGCCCTGAAGGATACACCACCGATTACATTGAAATTGACATGCTACGCAGTTCGGGGTGGGGTCGCTACGACAGTAAAGGCCGGTTGCAAAACCACACGGTGGACTGGGAGGTTTGGGTCCGTGATGCCGATGTAGGAGAACTCGACACCTGGCAGGTGTTCCCATTCACCTATACAGAAAAGAGTTTCGACCAGGTTGGCCAAACTCACCAGATCACGCTGCCAAGTGCAATACGTCCTGAAGTGATGCTGGTCAGGAAAACCAAATCGTATGATGACACCAAGTACCTGGATAAACTCCAGTGGATGCGCCTGAAATGCAAACTGCCCACGGCGACTAGCTACGCGACCAGCACCACGCTGGCTATCTCGATTCGGTCTGATTCCAACCTTTCATCGTCAGCGACTAACAAGATCAAGGTATTGCAAACCCGCAAATTGCCGGTACCCGATGGTGCGGGCGGATGGACAGAAGAACTGTACGCCACACGAGATATTGCCCCCGCCGTGCGTTATATCGTGCATAATTCTGGCGGGTCGGACGATGACATCGATATGGATGAATTGCTGTGGATGCATGACAACGTGTGGTCACCAAACGAGGAATATTTCGACGGCGGCTTTGTCGATGCTGGTACCGTCTACTCCGCATTGAAAACCGCCTTACAGGCTGGCATGGCCGAATTTTGTTTCGATATTGGCAAAATTCTGCCTAAGCGCTTGTTTGAGAAAACTAGCGCAGGTCATGTCTATACACCCGACGTAATGATCGGAGACGGGTTAACCATCACCACCACACTGTATGACCCCGACGAAAACGAAGGGTTAATTGTCTATTACATGGACCCGACTGACTGGACAACCAGCAGCGTTAAGTGTTGGTTAGGCGATAAGAACGCGATCACCAAGTGGGGAGAGCTGGAGCTAACCAAAGGCGTGACCTCAGAAACGCGCGCCTGGCGTATTGGAATGCGAATGCTGCGCCGCTCTAAAGGTGAGAAAATCAATTATTCGTTTAACACTGAAATGGATGCGCTCAATTCCACCTACCTTGACTATGCCGAGCTGTGCGATGACCTACCGAACTTTGGCCAGTTTGGTGAGGTTGTCGACTGGCAAGTTGTTCGAAACAGCAACGATGAATTAGTGGCTAAAATTACCGTAGATCGGGACTTAGAGTGGACGGAAGGTGAATCTCACTATATGACCATTCGACGTCATGATGGCACCGGCAATGGGCCTTTTGTCGCGACGAAAGTTAGTAGCCGCGTGGTGATGCTCGATGACCAGCTGGACTTTATCCCGAATCTGACTGGGCAAATTGAACCGCCGCTGTGGTTGTTTGGTGATACAACTCGCTATTCAGAGCCGGCGGTTATTACCTCGATAACGCCCAACGTCAACAACGACACGACCAAATGCAGCGTTAAGGCGACGAACTACGTGGCCGATATGTTTAAAGACGATAACAACACCCCGCCAGCCCCTGGTATTACATGGTGGGAATAGTTCCTTGCTAAATGCCACTCCTAAACCATTAATGTTTTGATCTAAGTTTTTGACTAATTGATATGCCAATGGGATAGTATGAGCTTACTTGATTAAGCCCATTTTTCTCCCATAAAAACAAAAAATTGGTATTTCAATGAAAAGGCGTGAATTTTTAAGGTTGTCGTTAAATACAATGGCAGTGGCGGTTAGTGTCTCTCTCTTAGGATGTGGTAGCTCAAAAAGCAACTCATCAGACACCCCTTCGCTTCCCGATGTTGAGAGGGGGCTTAAAGTCCCTGAGTCGTTTGGGTTTAGATTTGAGAATATAGAGTATCTTGTCCGTGAAGATGGCACTGCTAAAATTGTGTCTGACATGTCAGCTTTTTATCCTAAAGGTTATAAAGCTGATGAATCTCCTCTTGGTTTGAAAGTTTACTATGTTGACGCTGAGAATGGCTCGGTGAACGGTGATGGTCTATCTTGGCAAACTGCTATGAAGTCGATTAACACTGCTATAAACCAATCTGATGTTGATGCTGTTTTAATTGCTGGAGGGCAACATTATGGTATTGATAATGATGGTGTAATGGCTATGGGGACTTATTCTGGTGATCGAGACGTGGCGTTGATCTCCGTTGGAGAACCCGCAATTATTTCTTCGGCTCGAGCGGTTACTTGGTCTTTATATGAAGGGGAGGTATACCGCTCTAGCCCAACCGGCGGAAGTATTCCCAAAGTTATCGATTTATCTCAGGAGGATGAATTTGGTGATCCACTGGAGCTAACGCAAGTCGATTCAATTGAAGAGTTAGAGGGCAACTGTTTCTTGTTTGACAGCGATCTTCGGGTTCTCGTAAAGCTCAATGATGGTCGTGAGCCAGATGAAAATATTCTTTGCCTACGCTCATTTGCTAACCAAGTTTCAGCCCAAGGTGTCAAATGGTACGCGCGTAATATCAAATGGTATAGCGCTTATTCGGGAGCTTTGCGTTATCAAGGGTGTGGAGAAGACACAGTTGCTATAGTTGAAGATTGTGATTTCGGGTATTCATCTCTAGATGGTCTATGTGTTCGTGACATTGGTCTTTCTATTGCCCGTCGCTGCATCTCTTATAGAAACTCTAATGATGCTTTTAACTACCATCAAAGAAACGGTTTAGACCCCCATGGAATAGAAGAAGATTGTATTGGCTATAACAGCCAAAAATCTGGAACCGGGAATGGTTCAACGGCACATGAAAACTGTCGAGTAATTAGAGTTAATTGTGAATATTACAAGAATAAAGGTCCAGGTATTGCTGATATTCAGACATCAAAATCGTTCAACGTTGCAGTAGTTTCGAGAGATAATTATTCAAGCTCAAATAGCTGGGGATTTCTGGCTACTGATGAAGTTGAAATGTGGATAATTGGTGGTTCGGCGTATAAAAACTCAGGGTGGAATCGCGGTGGTTCTGTTGCGTTTAAGAATACTTCTATTGGGCATATCAAAGACTTAGTTACTGATGATGATATTGTGGCCATAGATAATGCTTATGTAAGCGACTTTCTTGGGTAGTCCATTTATCTAGGTGTGTAGTGCTGACTCGTCACGATTTTATATAATCCTGACGAGTCATTTTTGCCATACAGTTATTCTTCGGTAGTGCTCACCAATCCCTATCTACCCCTTTCTTGTTGAGTGTTTTAACCGCTTTTAAATCTGGTGGCGTAAAGACGTTCGAAAGCAGGTGCAGGGTGAATGCTAGTCTCGAGAAATGGGGCAAATTTGGGGCAATAATGGGGCGAATTAAGTGTGCAATTTTGTATATTTAGGATTTATTTTGATCATTTAAGAATTGAGAGTTCGTCTTTAAATGTAATGCTTGTTTAGTTAATGTTTTGATTTTTAACTAATTATTTGTATTTCACCAATTGCGGTGTACTTTTGAGGTTGACTCGATGAATTGCAGTGTATATTTGGGTGGTTTTTACATCGGTGTGACCAAGCTGCTCTTGTACTGTTCTAATGTCAGCACCAGACTCCAATAAATGTGTGGCAAAGCTATGCCTGAGTGTATGGCATGTTACTGTTTTCTCGATACACGCATCCGTTGCAGCGCGCTTTACCGCTCTTTGTATTGCACTTTCATTGATATGATGCCTTCTGAGCTCTCCGGTGTCCCGATCTGTAC
>Ga0207798_100224_pt1 | contig 18269 bp, 15 predicted proteins | sample TtanPargueraPR_8_FD_187278 | JGI IMG/M metagenome (GOLD analysis project Ga0207798, IMG submission 187278) | Anaerobic enrichment media microbial communities from Bioluminiscent Bay, La Parguera, Puerto Rico - Tt and E1 (SPAdes) | ecosystem: Environmental > Aquatic > Marine > Unclassified ... | reverse complement strand
CAGGCACGCCTCGAGGAGATTATTGAATGTATAAACGACCAAATCCACAGGTCCGGGATCGAGGACGGGGTCGGATCGGGAATTGTGCTGACAGGTGGTACAAGCCGACTGGATAACATTATTTCGTTGGTGAAGTTCAAAACAGCAATGGATGCGCGATTGGCACATCCTGTAATATTACCGGTTAACCAGAAGGAAGAATTACAGAATACCGAATATCTGACCGCGCTGGGTGCTTTGAAATTAGTACTCAGTTCAGGCGAAAATGCAGGAAATACACACGGACGCAGCGCAAAGAGAAAAGAAAGGCGTTTCGCACCGCTTATTAAAGACGTGGTGCAAGGAGCGCTTAATTTATTTGATACAGATCATTCTGATGCAGAATTAAATTAAAACAACACGATATGGCCGAAGAATTCGTAAACTTTCAATTTCCAAAAGCAACATCTTCCATCATCAAAGTGATTGGAGCGGGAGGTGCTGGCTGTAACGCGGTCAATCACATGTTCGAGGAAGGCATTACAGGGGTTGACTACATTATTTGTAATACTGACGCCCAGGCGCTCGAAAACAGCCCGGTCCCGGTAAAAATTCAGTTGGGGGTTACCCTGACAGAAGGTCGCGGAGCGGGCAATAAACCCGAAATGGGTGAAGAGGCTGCCCGGGAGAACTATGAGGACTTGAAGAAAGTGCTTCAGGACAATACAAAAATGCTTTTTATTACTGCCGGAATGGGTGGTGGTACCGGGACAGGAGCTGCACCGGTAATTGCCAGCCTGGCCCGCGAACTCGATATCCTGACCATTGCAGTGGTTACTATTCCTTCGCCAGCCGAAGGTAAAAAACGCTACGACCAGGCACAGGAAGGGATTAACAAACTGAAAGAGTTTGTCGATAGCATGCTCGTAATCAGCAACGACCGCCTCCACAATATTTACGGCGACCTGCCGGCGAGCAAGGCCTTTAAAATGGCCGATAATATTGTGGCTACAGCAGTAAAAGGAGTGGCCGAGATCATCACGGTTCACGGCAATGTAAATATCGACTATACTGACGTGCATACTGTTATGCACAAAAGTGAAGTGTTTATCATGGGAACCGGATTAGCTACCGGAGAAGGACGCGCTTTGGAGGCGGTTCATGCCGCACTCGAATCACCATTGCTCGATAGCAACGATATTTATGGAACCAAAAACATTTTGCTGAATATCATTTCGGGAAGCGAAGAGATTCGAATCGGTGAAATTGGCGAAATCATCGAAACTTTGCAGGAGAAAGCAGGTCAGGAAGCTGATATAATTTGGGGTAACGGATTTGACGAAAGGTTAGGCGATAAAATCAGCGTCACCATCTTGGCTACCGGTTTCGATACCAACCCAAACAGTATTCTACAGCCCAAAAAGGAAACCCAGAAATTTGAACTCGAGGAAGAAAAGGATCTTGAACAGGAAATGGCCAACTTCAGTTTTGATGATGAAGTAAAGCAATCTGAAATTTTGATTGAAGAAGAACAGGAGGAAACTATCATTGTAAACCCGCAACCCGAACCTGTTTACCACAAAAAAGAAAAGAAAGCAAAGCGGGTGAAAAAAGAGAAGAAGCGAAAAGACGAACCGGTGACGGAATCAAATGTTGATAACTGGTTCTTTAAAAACTTTGGTTTAGGCAAGTTATTCGACGAAGATGATCAGAGTATGGATTAGATAATGGAACCCTGAAAATGGAAATGGAAATGGATAACCTGGAAGATTTTAAATTCGATGAATCGCCCGATGCAGAGATAAAGATTGTTGGTATTGGCGGTGGCGGTGGAAATGCGCTGAACCATATGTATGTTCAGGGCATTCGCGATGTAGATTATGTGATCTGCAATACCGATGCGCAGGCACTGGAAAACAGCCCCATTCGAAAGCGTGTTCAGCTGGGAGCTAAGCTTACAGAGGGGCGTGGTGCCGGTAACAAACCAGAGGTAGGCAGACAAGCAGCACTCGAAAATATCGAAGATGTTCTGAAAGCCCTGGGCAAGAATACAAAAATGGTTTTTATTACGGCCGGGATGGGTGGCGGTACAGGAACCGGAGGAGCACCCGTAATTGCCAAAGCCTGTCATGAGTTGGGCTTTCTCACGGTGGCCATAGTAACCATCCCCTTTCGAAACGAAGGACGTCGGCGGGTAAAACAGGCTTTCGAAGGAATTAAAGAACTTGATCAGTATGTCGATTCACTCCTGGTGATCAATAACGAACGTATTCGCGAAATGTACGGAGATTTTAAGATATCGGAAGCATTCTCGCGTGCCGATAATGTTTTGGGAACTGCCGCCCGTGGAATTGCCGAGATTATTACGGTTCCGGGGTATATAAATGTTGATTTTGCTGACGTGGAAACGGTTATGAGAAGAAGTGGAATGGCAGTAATGGGAAGCGGCGTAGCCACAGGCGAAAATCGTGCTGAGGAGGCTGTTGAACAGGCACTGAATTCACCGCTGCTTAATAATAACGATATCCGCGGATCACGTAATGTTTTGATTCACATCACCTCAGGCGAGAAAGAAGTAACCATGGACGAGGTTGGCCGGATTACCGATTTTGTGCAAAACAAAGCCGGTTTCGATGCAGACCTGATCTGGGGAAACGGTAAAGATGAGAACCTCGACGAAGAAATCTCGGTGACTGTTATTGCCACAGGATTTACAAGCAGTATTTTATCCTCGAACGATGAGAAAAAAGAAACCATTTATTTGGATTCCAAACCTGCAATTGAATCCGGTGAAGAAACTAAAACAATCGCTAATCAAGATACAGGACCCGGTCAAAAGACCATCGAATTTGATATCCGGCGCGAACGTGAGAAAGAAGACATGGAATTTGAAAGCATGTACCCAAGTACCACACGCAAACGGGTGAACTCAGAAAAACATTTCGATGTCACCGACTATTCAACACTCAGTGAAGAGGATATTGAAGAATTTGAAAAGCGGCCTGCCTACGAGCGTCGGAACATTCGTATGAACGATCCTAAACTCAACCGGAATAATTCGCGTTATACGGTAAACCGCAACAATCAGATTTCAGACAGAAACAGTTATTTACATGATAAAGTAGACTAAAAGCAATAAGACATGGCAATTTTCGATCAAATTAACAACGATATTAAAGAGGCTATGAAGTCCCGTGAAAAAGAAAGGCTTGAAGCATTACGCGGAATTAAAAAAGTAATGCTCGAAGCAAAAACTGCCAAAGGCGCCGGTGCTGAATTGATTGATGATGAGGTGCTGAAGATCATTTCGAAACTGGCAAAGCAAGGCAACGATTCGGCAGCTATTTACAAAGAACAGGGCCGCGATGATTTGTATGAGCAGGAAATGATACAGGTGAAAATATTTGAATCTTACCTTCCCGAAAAAATGTCAGACGAGGAATTAAGCGCTGCGGTTACTGCGATCATTGCAGAAACGGGTGCTACAGGAATGAAAGACATGGGGAAAGTAATGGGTATTGCCTCTAAAAAACTGGCCGGTCAGGCCGATGGCAAAGACATTGCAACCAAAGTAAGGTCGATGCTAACTTAGTAGAGTTTTAGGTCACGCAGGAATGACAAACAAAGAAGGCTTGTATGAATTACAAGCCTTTTCTATTTTGTTTCAATCGTCGTCGTCTTCATCATCCGGAAGTTGGTCCGCAATGTGATCCAAATCCGAATATTTATCTTCATATTCCTGTTTTACTTCATCTTTCAGGAAGCCATCATCATCATAATCTTCATCTTCATCCACAAGCGCTACGGCTTCGTTTTCAGTCATGCGCAACATGTAATACTTGTCTTCCGTTTCAAAGGGAAGAACCGTGATCTTGATTCCGTTTTTATCGAAAAAGTGAATAAGGTTATCGGCAAAACCTTCAGCATAAATCAGTTTAATTTGCTGTTGTAAATCTTTGTCCAGTTTGTTGTAATCTTTGATTACCCTGGGTTTGCTGTTTGTCATTTCTTTTAGTTAAGTATTGTAAATTAGCCCTTACTCTTTTCAGCCGAATCTTTTTTAATTTAGATTCTGTGCTTTCATAAAATTCATGTAACAAATAAATGTTTTCGAATTGACATTTGCAACAACCTTTGCTTATTTTTTTAGGCTGAATAAGGATTTTTGTAAATGCTAAATGACAAATACATAGACATGGTTGGAAACATCGTAAAGATGAAATTATCATATTTATAGTTTAGAATAAACAGCTGATTTGTCAACATAGAGAAACTTACCTGGCTGGCTCATTTCTCCTTCATGAAGGCATAAAAAAGGGAACTGTCAAACAGTTCCCTTTTCACTATTGAATTGAATCAGCTTATTCTTCGATAATGATAATTTTTTCAATTTCGTCGCCCTGTTGAATAGAATCGATCACTTCGAGTCCTTCGTACACTTTACCAAAACATGTGTGGTGTCGGTCGAGATGCTGCGTATTTTCACGGTTATGGCAAATGAAAAACTGTGAGCCACCGGTGTTTCTTCCAGCATGAGCCATCGACAACACGCCGCGGTCGTGGTACTGGTTGTTTCCATCCAGTTCACAATCGATGGTATATCCAGGTCCTCCGGCTCCTGTTCCATCAGGGCAGCCACCCTGAATAACAAAGTCCGGAATTACCCTGTGAAAGGTAAGACCATCGTAAAATCCTTCTTTCGAAAGTTTAATAAAATTCGCAACCGTTCCCGGCGCATCCTTCTCATAGAACTTTACTTTCAATACTCCCTTCGAAGTTTGAATTTCTGCTTTTTTCATATCGATCTTTTTAAAATTCGTTTCAATTGTGAAAGTTGGAAAGCCTGAATTTCATTTAAATGATTTGTCGGGCTAAAGCAATTCATTTCACTTCTGCGTTTAAAAGAAAGAAGGAGACTCATCAGTCTCCTTCCTAAATGTTAACCCCCAAACACACAATATGGGATGAATCCCAAATGCGCAGCAAATATAGCCAAATTTTTATGCCTGCAAAAATGATTTATATCATGTAACTTTCATGACAGCTCTTATCAATAAAAAATTGCTTTCCTAGGATTAAGGTTAATGTGCTACACTTAACAACTTTGTATCTGCATGCATTCTTTTATCGATTTATTTTAACTTTATAGCTCGATTAATACCAACGAAATGAAATTAAAGCCAATACTACTTTTGTTTTGTGGATTGTTCTTGTCCACTCTTACATTCAGCCAGTATCCTGACGTTGAGAATAAACTTGATAAAAAAGTAAAAGCCTTTCTGGAGGAAAATGCCTATAACTGGTATGATATGAATGTGCCGCTTTCTGACGGGAAAGTATTGTACGATATCATTGTTAAGAATGGATATACCAGAGCGGTTGAAATAGGTACATCTACCGGTCATTCTGCCATCTGGATTGCATGGGCGCTTAGTAAAACTGGAGGGAAACTGATCACTATCGAAATCGATAAAGACAGGTACCTGCAGGCCAAAGCTAATTTTAAAAAAGCGGGTGTTTCGAAATATATCGATGTTCGACTGGCTGATGCCCACGAACTGGTACCAAAACTCGAAGGGAAATACGACTTTGTTTTTTCGGATGCCGACAAATACTGGTACAAGAATTATTTTATTGCAATGGATCCTAAACTGGAAGTGGGTGGTTGTTTCACCGCACACAATACAGCCATGCGCGTGAACGGCATTCGCGATTTTTTGGAATACGTTGAAAGTCTCGAAAACTACGAAACCACCTTTGACAAGGGAAGCCGATCGGGCATTTCAATCAGTTACAAAAGGGCTGCTAAACAATAAATGTTTTGTCCGGATTTCACGATAAACTCGAGCGAAAACTGGGAATATTTCCCGTAACCAACATCGTTATTGCCAATATTATTGGGGCCGGCATTTTTACCACGACCGGTTATTTGATGGGTTTCCTCGGAAATCCATTGCTGATGCTCGCTCTATGGATTATAGGCGGCATTATTGCTCTTTGCGGGGCTCTTGCTTTTGGCGAACTGGGAGCTTCCTTTCCCGAAGCCGGAGGAGAATATGTTTTTATTTCGAAACTTTTTAACCCCATGCTGGGTTTTTTGAGCGGCTGGTTGTCGCTTATTGTTGGTTTTTCGGCGCCCATTGCAGCCTCGGCTATCGGATTCAGCAACTATTTTACCTGGGCTTTTCCAAAACTTCAACAATGGCTCATGCTCAATGAAGTGCTAAGTTCGGGTATGTTCAACCAATTGCTGGCCATCCTGATCATTGTAATTTTTAGTTTTGTGCACTCACGTGGGATTGTACTTGGAGCCCGCGTGCAGAATGCGCTAACGATTCTGAAAATTTTGCTGGTGGCCGGCCTGATTATTGCCGGTTTTGTAGTGGGCGAGGGAAGCTTGCAAAACCTGCACAAAGGAAATCCGGTAAACTTTGGTTTTGATGGCTGGAAAGCGATAGGACTTTCGCTTATATTTATCATGTTTGCCTACAGCGGATGGAATTCGGCCACTTACATTGGGTCGGAAATTAAATCACCGCATAAAGTGATTCCCAGGTCTTTGCTGATCTCCACTATTATTGTAACGATTTTGTATGTGCTGCTGAACCTGTTTTTTGTGTATGCCTTGGCCCCCGGTGAAATGCGTAACGAACCTGAAATTGGGGGTGTGGCTGCAGGATTTGCATTCGGATCAACTGCCGAAACCATTATTTCTTTGCTTATATCTTTTGCGCTTTTTTCTTCACTAAGTGCATTTATTATACTCGGCCCACGGGTGTACTACAAAATGGCACAGGACGGATATTTTTTCAAATCGATTGCACAGGTACATCCGGTGCGCAAAGTGCCTTCGAATGCGATTTTACTTCAGGCAGCCATTGCCATTATTTTGGTTTTGTCGGGCACATTCGAACAAATTCTTACCTATATGGGATTTTCATTAGGTATTTTCCCGATTCTTGCAGTGGCGGGTGTTTTCAAACTCAGAATACAAAACAAAAGCCGGTTGAAACTTCCGGGTTATCCGTTTGTTCATCTCATTTTTATTGGAAGCGGAGTTGTCATGCTTGCGCTTGCCTATTTGCAACGTCCGGTCGAATCTTCTATTGCAGTTCTGACTGCCTTGTCGGGTATTCCGGTTTACTTCTGGTTTAAAAGGAAATCCTTAGCTCACTGACTGTTGATTTCCTTTAGCAAGGAATCGATTTTATTTTTTACTTTCTGCTGGAGTTGCTGATAATCGGTATCCAGAACAGGTTCGCCAAAGCGAATAGTAACGTGCGTCAATGGTTTGCCCATTTGCCGGAAGAAATGTACGACAAAAGTGTCCTTACCCACCCAGGCATCATTTTCATCACGGTATTCGATGGCTACCGGGATAACGGGGATCTGCATATCGGAAGCAATTTTAAAACTGCCGTTTTTAAAATGTTTAGTCAGTGGTCCCTTAAAAGTCGTTCCTTCGGGGAAAAGTGTAACCGGAATGCCCTGCTCAACACAACTTTTTATTTTTCCCATGGTTGTGAGAAGACTGCGCGTATCTTTTCGGTCTACTAAAATCAGGTTCGAGATTTTTACTGCTGTTTTTCCAAACGGCCAATTTCGCAATTCGGATTTACCCACAAATGAAGAAGGCTTCAAACTGGCAACTATAAAAATGTCGAGATAACTTCTGTGGTTGGGCATCAATATAAAATTATCATTGCCGGGAAGGGTGTTTCGATTCAATTTAACTCCGCAAATAAATAAAATTGTTTTACCCCAGCTCAACAATACCCAATGCTGAAGATTTCGACTAAAGCCGAACATCCATAACTTGATTAAACCTGCAAATGAAATGGCAGCCGTGGCAAACAATACCAGGAACAACCGAATCAGCGCAAGAGGAAAGAACAAAACCGTCTTCAGCCATTTCATAATTGCAAATATGGAAAAAGAATTTCTTGTTTGGCGTAAATCAGAGGTGAAACCTATTTCTGTACTTGAAAAATGAAAAAGGCAGCTTCACCGGCTGCCTTTCTGATGAGGTTCCTGGCGAACCCGAAACTGCCAATTTTAAAGGGTTTAAGAATACCTGTAAAATCAGTAATTAATTAATCAAAACCATTGAAAATAAAGGCTTATGAATTGGTTGTTGTATTGAATGAAATTTAATCGAATTGTGTCAGGTTGAATTTTGGTTGCCCAATGGTTGCCCAAATTTAAAGTTTTGCTTAGCTTTGAGATATGTTTAAATGATAAAATTCTAAATCATGGCTACTGTCGCATATTATCTACGAAGCGAACGAAATCCATCCAATATTTATTTAAGGCTTTCTGTTGGGAGGGGAAAAGTAATCAAAAGGAAATCGGGTTATGTAATCGATCCGGCTAAATGGAGCTCAGACCAAAAAGGAAAAGATTCAGGGAAAAAACGTTCAGTTGTTGAGAAGGTTGGATTTCCAAAAGTAGCCAGAAGCAGAGAGGACAAGTTGGAGGCGATGAGGGATAAACTTAAAAAACTATCTGAAAGCATCTTTGAAGATTATAATAACGCGATTAAAGATGGATTAAATATAAATGGAGAATGGCTCCAGGAGCAGATTGATAAACACCACGGGAAAATTGAGGCAGTTGATATTGACAGCTTACTTTATCAAATTCAGGCTTATGTTGATTTTCTTCCGAGAAAAAAGCTTAACAATGGAAAGATTGGTGCAAGTGCCGGAACTATTCAAAAACAAATATCATTAAAGGCTAAGATTGAACAGTACCAGTCATACACCGGAAAGAAATATAAAGTTTCTGATATATCCCCGAAGTGGGTAGAAGCTTTTGAAAAATACTTATTTGAAGTTGATAAGCTGAATCCGAATACTATAGGGCGGTATGTGAAACATTTAAAGACTGTTTGTCGTTTCGCCGGTAACAACGATGTACTTACACACAAGAAATTTAGTACTATTAAGGGATATAGCGTTAAGCGCGATGTTATTTACCTGACCTTCGATGAACTTGAAATAATCGAGAAAAAGACCTTCGAGCGTGAAGCGTTGAACAACGCAAAAGACTGGTTGATTATTGGATGTTTTATCGGACAGCGTGTAAGTGACTTGTTAAGCCTGACAAGTAAGAATTTAACAACGGTATCTGGGATGGCGATGATAAGTCTTAAACAGCAAAAAACCGGAAAACAGGTAATGATTCCGATTCATGAGAAAGTAAATGCTATTTTGAAAAAGAATAAAGGTAGTTTTCCAAAAAAGATTGCCGACCAGAAATTCAATAAGCACATTAAAGAGGTTTGTAAAATTGCCGGTATCGATGAGGTAATCTACGGTGGAAAAATGGTTAAGGATGAAGAAACGGAGATTACACGAAAGCAATTTGGAATGTTTCCAAAGCATGAATTGGTTTCATCTCACATTTGTCGTCGCTCTTTTGCATCAAACTTTTATGGAGAAATCCCTACTTCACTTTTAAAGGATATAACTGCACATTCTACCGAACAACAGTTTTTGTCGTATATCGGAAAAAGCAGTTCGGATAGTGCTTTGCAGGTTGCTGAGTATTGGAGTAAGCAAGCAGCTCAGGCAAAGAAAGAACCACAAATGACAGTATTAAACAAAGCAACTTAACCAACTTTCATGCAGAAACACCAACTGCATTGCTAATAAACATTACAGCCCACAGCACAGAAAAGCAATTTTTAGAGTATATTGGCAAGCCTGCAAAGGATTTTTCGGTACAGTTAGCGGAATACTGGCAGAAGGAAGCGTTGATGGATAAAAAAGAGACGCAACTGAATGTTGTAAGGCAGGCAAATTAATAAGATATGATCAAATTTACGGAGTTAGATTTTGATGACAGTGAGTATAAGAGTGAGTCAGATAAGTTAAGTTATATGCTCAATGTATTTGCTTTAGGTATATATCATGGAGTTGAACAATTAGAGGGAATAAAAAATCAGTTCAAAAGTTGTTTTTCTGATTTATTCCATAGAAGTAAACAAGATTCTTTTTTTTGGACCTATTGTCCTTCGCAGGTTTATGTTACCCAATTTAATGACAGATTAGATCACTTTCTATACAAAGAACCTGAAAAGTGCGAATTAGATTTCATAGAGAATGAGATTGTAGAAATAAACAGTAGCTTTTGTGATGAGAAAGAATTTGAACAACCTGATGGCGACTTATTCAAATACGGGGATAAAGAATTAAGGCACTATATACAGGTAACTGAGAAATTCGGAAATAATTTTGGGTTTATTCCTGATTTTATAAAACTTGATTTTCTGGATGATGAGATGGTTCGCAGGGTAATTGCTACTCAATACAAAAAACTTGAATATTTGAGATCAAGATTAAGTGTTGCCAACAGTAAAAATCAATCAACTAATCCCCATCCAAGTATATTTCAAAGTCGTCAAACCTTCGAATTATTTGAGAGCCTTCTTGAGCGAATAGGAAAGTCTCACTCAGACATATCGTTCATTTATAGATCATTGGTAGAAGATAATTTCATTCATCAAAAGTCCGTGAGTGAATTTAGTAATTGGCTTGAAAAATATTATTCAATAGGCTTTAAAGCAAGATTGCAACAAAAAAGTCATGTTGATACTTATCATCGGAAAGATATTTATCACCACTCTTTAGTCCATCAAAACCTCGAATCAAGGACCAAACCAGAAAAATAAAGGTCTTTTTCAAACAGACAATCCTAATAATTTACAGGGTTTTCTTTTAAACGCCCTATTTTTAATAAAAAAGTTAGAAGGGAAATCTGCTTAGATTCTTGTGACATAAAAAATTGTTACAAAGTACCCCAATACTTGCACAAAATTAAACTGTCTCCATTCGATACAATTTTGTCTCCATTCGATACATAAATAATTGTCATTCAGCTATTTGTACTAATATCTTTATCGAAAAAAACTATGAAGAGATTACAAATGGTTCAGATTACTCCTGAACAATTACAAGAAGCGATCATTAGTGGACTTAAAGCTCAACTCGTAGAGCTCAAAAAAGAATTAGAGCCGAAAGAACCATCAGAGTATCTAACTCGGAATGAAGTAAAAGACCTACTCAAGGTCGATCTAAGCACAGTACATAACTGGACGAAGCGTGGAAAGCTCCACTCTTATGGCCTTGGTAACCGAGTTTACTACAAGCGTAGTGAAGTAGAAGCTGCCATCAAACCTCTAAACCACTAAGCCATGGAAGAACTAAAAATACATTTCATTGGAAGGGGTGAGGTAAGAGATTTTGAATTTACCCAATTAGACCGTGACGGAAATTGCTGTTTATTTAAAGTAAAGACTCCATATGGTATTTCGCACTACGAAGTCTTTAAAATTCAAAAGAAGACAATTCCGAACTCAACCGTCACCTACGAGGCATATCCAACTTCGAGGCGTTTCGGACTATCAGCATGGACATTTCGAGATTACGATCAGGCAATAAACAAGTTTAATCTGATATGTGCAAGAAATAGTATCTCTGGTATTATACCTCATCGTGCTGGAGAAAGTTTGAAAAATTGTGTTGCCGATAATTAATTGGGGGAGAAAAAACGTTGAAAGTTGCAAAGCCCATACGATTAATTATTCCAGCGTTTTATCAGGATCAGTTGCAGAGGCGATTGGTTGAGAATCCACCTGATTTTAACTATACTGAAATCTATTTTCATTATGCGATTTACGTCATTGCCACCAGGTTAAATGCAAAAAAGGATGCCGACATGATTACACTAAATCTACATCGGATAAGGTCTGCAAGCATCTATAATATAGATAAGTACATCAAATATTTAATAAATGGTGAATTTATAATCAGAGAAAACATTAATGATAAAGGAACTACTAAACCAGCATATAAAATCAACGAGAAATATTTGGGTGGAGTATATGTTGTGAACATTGAGCCAGAAACAAAGCTATTCGATAAGATAATAAAGAAACAGAGAAACCGGAAAGCACACTTCAATAGATTGGCCCCTCATCTCCAGCAAATGAAAGACAAATTCATGAACATGGATTTTGACTATACCGGTGCTGAAGATTGGATCAAAAGTAACCTGTCTGTTGAAAAACAATATTATGCAATGGTTGCAATCAGCCAATTAGAAGACAAACGGTTCAGGAATTTTCACAGGAATGAAACCAACAACAGGCTTGACACCAACCTCACCAATCTGAAAAGCGATTTGAAGCAGTTTTTGATTGGCGATTATGCTCAAATAGATGTTAAAAATTCACAACCCTTCTTATTATCCTACCTTATCCAAACCATAACTACCAACAACACTATACTATTTAGTTGTATAAATGGAGTGTTGGATGTAGTTAAAGTATTTGGAAATAAGACAATTAAGAAGGTGCTAAAAATTCACCATAACGCAAAAAAAGCCGATTTGGTGAATTTATCAAGCTATTTTGAGTCGGTTAAAAATGGTCGTTTATACGAAGATTTCATTGAACTAACTCCTGATGATATTACACGAGATGAGGCAAAAGATGCAATGTTTGCTTTGATGTTCTCACAGAATGAGATACACAAAGGTCATAGAAGGTTTATACCGTATAAGAAGGAAAAGGAAATATTTGCCTCTGCTTATCCCTTGCTCTATGAAATGATAAAAGTCCTGAAGGAGAAAGACCATACCAAACTGTCAGTTACCTTGCAAAAGATAGAAAGCCATCTGTTTATCGATAGAATTGCGAAGGAGCTTGTGGAAAACGGTATTGTTCCTCTCACAGTTCATGATTCAGTGATTGTTGAAAGACAACATGCAGATAAGGCACTACAAATAATGAAACATGTATTTGAAACAGAAATTGGATTTGTTCCCTCATTCCATATTGATTCACTGAAACCAATTAACAAGAAAACGACACGTTGGATCAATTAATCGCTAATTAGCTTGTGCTTTTTAATCTTATCACTACTTTTGATTATCTAAAAAAAACGTAATATAACAAAATGAGGCTAATACTTACCCTTTCTTTAACACTACTATTTTGTCAATTTTCACAAGCATTTAGTTATAGATCAAACATACAATCTGTCGGTATAATTAACATATCCGCGAATTATAGAGTCGCAATTGAGTCGAATCATAATATAAGCATTGGTAGAGCTGTACAATTGCCTTCTAAAGCTATGCAAAGCACAAGTTATATGTCCTGTCCAGAAAATGTTGAGCTAACGTGTTATGAGGACTTTGTAAACTTCCCTTTTTTTTGATGATAAACCTCAATAAAATAAGGCAATGAAAAAGGAACTTGTACTTTTTACTATTCTTCTATTATTCAACGTGACTTTAGCCTCTGCACAAGACGAACCTTCCGATTTCACAGGGCGTGATCTTCGTCAGCGGGAGAATGCCGCACAAACCGACCGTTTTAATTTTGTCCCTAACGAGATTATTGTCCGGTTTAAGGATGAAGTTCAGCTAAAAAGTGGCTCGCAACTGAAGTCAACTGGAATTTCCGGAATTGATCAGGTGTTGAAATCTGCACAGATAGAAAATATCGAACCACTTTTTCCTAATGCGGAACGGTTAAAAAGCAGTCGTATCGTAAAAACGCCCCTGGGGCAGGATATGGTAATTCCCAGCCTGCATAACATTTACAAAATCACACTTCCGCAATTAAAATCGAATCAACCGCAGGAAGAAAATATTCATGAATACATTCAGCAGTTGGAAGAACAGCCGGAGGTAGAATATGCCGAGCCCAATTACATTTATACCATCGGCGATTTTGAAGCTGCAGGAGAAGAGATGACGATGTTGGAAGCCTTGGAGCGACCTGCCAATTACAATATTTCGCAAACTGCCAGCGGCTTGATTCCAAACGATCCGCTTTACAACTCACAATGGGGAATCCCTGCCTGTAATATCGACGATGTTTGGAACACCACCACCGGAGACTCCACTTCGATTATTGCGATTATGGATACCGGTGTGGACAAGGACCACCTCGACCTGAAAAAGAACATCTGGGAAAACGACGGTGAAATACCCGGTAATGGACAGGACGACGACGGCAACGGAAAAGTGGACGATACCTGGGGCTGGGATTTTATAAACAACGACAACGAACCTTACGACGATAACTCGCATGGAACGCATTGCGCCGGTATTGCAGCAGCGGTGGGCGACAATGGAATTGGAATTGCCGGTGTAAACTGGAAAGCCCGTATTATGTCGGTAAAAGTCTTCCAGTCTTCCGGACAGGGAGATGCTGCTACCATTGCACAGGGAATTACTTACGCTGCAGAAAAGGGAGCAACGGTAATCTCCATGAGTTTTGGCTCCTACGCCAAATCGCTGGCCATGCAGGATGCCTTGGCGAATGCTTACGCTAACGCAGTTTTAGTCGCAGCTGCCGGTAACGATGCACTTTGTATTGGCCCCGGTTATTGTCCTGACATGAGATTGGGAGCCCCACTTTTTCCCGGTGCATTTTCGTTTGTATTGGGTGTTGAAGCCAATGGAAATACAACCCGTGCAGGTTTCTCAAACTACGATCAGGATGGGCCGGTATTTTCCAACTATTCCGATTTATTGAATTATGAACTAAAAGCTCCTGGAGCGGGTATTCTTTCTTCCATTCCCGGAGGAAATTACCGCGAATACAGCGGAACTTCCATGGCAACGCCTTTGGTGGCAGGAGCTGTTTCGCTTTACCGCGAACAAAAACCTGAAGAATCGCAGGAACTGTTGTTTGGAAATATGATCCATTCTATCGGTCAGCATATTGACTTACAGGAAGCACTGAATATTATACCGGAACCGGTTTTGGATATTGTTTCTTACGAAGTAATTGATACAATCGATGGCGATGCTGACGGACGGGCAGATGCCGGTGAAACAATTGAATTGAAGGTAACGGTGCGTAATACCTGGGGACAAGCCAACAATGTAAAGGTGGGGATTGATTTTGCAGAATTTGAGGATCATTCAGTTGCAACTATAGAGATTGATTCAGCGGTCATAGGGAGTCTTTCTGCTTATGCATCACTAATAAATGTGACTCCGCTTAAAATTAAAATTGGGAAAGACGTTGCTGACGGAAGAGATATTGTCTTTGATTTGAAAACATGGTATGGAGATCATTTGGGAGAGACATTTTTAAAAACGAAAATAAGCGTGGAGAGCGGTATCGAATTGAAAGGTGTTCTAAGTGAAGATCTCACTTTGTATCCTGACAAGCAATATATTGTCACTGAAAATTTAGCGGTCCCCGAGAATATAACGTTGATTATAAAACCGGGAACTACGGTTAAATTTGATGAAAATAAAACGTTTTTGATTGCGGGAAATGTAATTGCGATTGGAACTCCAGACAGCCTAATTACTTTTACGAAAATGGATTCAGGCAATTCTTGGAAAGGAATAATTATTACGGAGACAGGCAATATTCAGTTTGAGTACGGTAGAATTTCATATGGCGGTATTGAGAATAATCGCACAGCTTACCTAATAGATGACAATAATATCAGCAATAATAACTCCTTTTTTTCAAATATTCTATTCACTTATAATTATGGTATAGTTGCGAATATCAAATCAAAACTGATTAATAGTTGCTTCACAAAAAATTTATATGGAATTATGGGAATGATCTGGGATCCCAGGTATGAGATGTATAATAATACTTTTATAAATAACCATGCAATTGGATATGATAGCAATTATGGTGCATTGTGTTTTAGTCAATTCAATCCAGATTACTTTAAGTACAATTGTATATTTGGTAACATAAATGGTGAAAACATCGAAATAAACATTGAACACACTAATCACATCTTTGAGGTTTTTAAATTACCACCCAATTATTATGGAACAACCAACTTAAATAAGATTAATGCAGGAATAATAGACTTTGAAGAAGTAGGCTCATTACCATTTTATGATGTAAGTAACAAAATGACATCACCTCCTTTAGAAAACCATGGTATTGTATGGAAGCTTCTAATTAATGGAGTAGATTCTCAAGATGAGTTTGATCTGCTTGATCCTATAGGAGTTGGCAAACATAAATTTGAAGTTTATTTCAACCGTGCAATGGATACCACCATTACACCCCAAATTTCAATGGGCGTACGTTATCCATATACGCAAACATCGATCTCGGAGGACGGAGGTTGGAATGCTGATTCAAGTATATACACCACATATTTAGATGTTGGACATAGGATTGATAACGGAATCAATACTCTTCGGGTTTCGGGAGCACAGGATCCTGATCATTTTGAAATACCAATTGAGGACCGACGATTCCATGTAACCGTAGATGTCACGGGGTCATTGTCCAATGGTTTTGCAGCTATTCCCGGTGCAGGAAAAGTAGGTCTGGAATGGGAGAGTCCTTCGGAAGGAGTAGAAGACTTGCTCGGCTATACCATGTATCGATATACTTACATTAATGACTCCATTACAAGTGATACGGTTAAAATTAGTCAGAACCTGATCACGGATACTGTTTATACTGACTTAAACGTAATCCCTGGCACCAAATACTACTATTGTTACAAACTACTACGTACCAACTTTGATGAAAGTGGATTTTCAAAAGTTGTTGCTGCAACGCCATTGACTGCAACTAAAGGCGATGCTAATGGCGATCTCATAATTGATGAGTCAGATGTTATTTCAACAATAGACTTTATCTCCGGTAATAGTACTGAAGAATTTATATTTGAAGCCGGAGACATTAATACAGATGAAGTAATTGATATAAGAGATGTTGTCTCCATCATCAATATTATTTTGGGTACGGATCCAGAATCTGAAAGTGATCAATCACAAGAAGTAAAAATTAGCGTAGAGGATGGAATTGTATACGTGGATACCCCCGTTGAGTTAGCTGGAATCCAATTTATACTTGCAGATGTTGATTTGGAACAAGACATAGAAACTCTTGAAGCTTTGGATTCATTTGAAGCAATTCGGAGGATGAAAGATGGAAAGATGTTTTTTCTTGCTTATAGCCTGTCGGGTAAAACAATACCGGTTGGGAAAACAGCAATATTAAAATTGAACAATACTGAAGGCTGGATCTTTGAGGCTTTGCTAAGTGATAGATCAGGAAAAATGATTGATTATTCCTTAAAGGAAGATGTTACATTATATGAGTATAGAAAATTAAATGCAGGCTTCTCGCTTGGACAAAATTATCCAAATCCTTTTACAGGCTTAACAACTATCAGTTATGAACTCGATATGGAAGTACAAAAAGCTACAATAACAATATTCGACATTCACGGAAGGTTAGTTCACCAATGGATAGTTGACCAACCTATAGCAGGACTTCATAAGATAGAGTGGCATAGCCAAGCAACATCTGGATTTTTCCTATACAATATGTCCGTACAGAAAAATGAAAAAATTAGTACATCGGAAACCAAGAAAATGTTAATCAGATAGGATTTATTAGAATGACTTACATAGAGAATCCAAGGTAGATTGATATTTCATTTAATTAGATGATTAGTTAGATTGCCGTTAACTTGTCACAACTTTATGAATATTTTGATTATAGTTCTACTTACAGGTATTGCTTTTTTGTTAGTTTTAATTTGCAGTTAATAAACGCTTATCTCCTGTTGTAATACAATAACGATCCTTATTAGAATCTCTGCAAGAATACCCCCGGGGGATACTTATTATGGAAATAAAAGTTGTGTTTTTTTGAATCTCATGTAGCAGCCCATTGGAGTGATCACACTTTCGAGCCAAGGAGTGACTGCCCAGTCGACAGGCTTCCAATGATCGTCCTTGGCATACAGGCAGCTATATCCCCAAACGAAATCTCTTCGATATTCAAATCCATTGGGTTTTAATATTTCTTCGTAGACTTCGTAGATGGTTAAAGGGTGATCTCTCATTTCGCTCATAATAAAGAGCCTTCCATTGGTTTCGCCATAAACGATCTCGTTCTGAAGAAACTCCTTCATTCCTCTCGAAAGGAGTTTAGTAAAAGCGTTCACCCTGATGACGAGAATAAAGAAATCAACCTTGATCCAATCTTGATCAAAGTAGATTAAGTCTTCCACTTCCTCTACTAAAGCATCATTCAGTTCGTCCTGAATCTCTCGAACAATAGTGTTTGGCGATTTATTTAAGTTTTTGAAAACGAGGTCGACAGATATACTCTGTTTAACAGACTCTTTCGCTTGCGTGAAAAATATCAGATCATTTGTATAAGAGGTTACAGCTGGGTCGCTTTCCAAGACTTCAGGATTGCTGTGTTTTAGAAACCGCAACAGAATCTCCTGCACCTCGCTAAGTGGGAATCTTGA
>Ga0207798_100219_pt1 | contig 18575 bp, 8 predicted proteins | sample TtanPargueraPR_8_FD_187278 | JGI IMG/M metagenome (GOLD analysis project Ga0207798, IMG submission 187278) | Anaerobic enrichment media microbial communities from Bioluminiscent Bay, La Parguera, Puerto Rico - Tt and E1 (SPAdes) | ecosystem: Environmental > Aquatic > Marine > Unclassified ... | reverse complement strand
GCGAAGTGGTCTCGTTCACTCAAACAGAAATTCAGGTTACGGTTCCCGAAGGAGCCACTTCAGGACCAATCGTCGTGGAAACCCTGTTTGGTTCAGGCAAATCAACTTTCCAGTTTCGCGACCAGCGAGGACTTTTCTGGGATTTCGACCAGCTGACAGGCGGTGGCTGGCACCCTGGAAACACGCAAAGTGCAGACCCTGACGGCGTTTCCGGTAATTATGTGACCTTTAAAGGTACATTCCAGGATTGGGGCTGGAACGATGTGGATTTCGAAGCCGATCTTTGGGGACAATCAGCCGGCCGTCCGCAAGGCCCGCTTTGGGAAGGCGGTATAACAGACAAAGCCCTGCGCTTCGAAGCGAACGTTGTACTGCCCTGGGAAGGTGGAGTCATGTACTTCATCTTTACACCATGGAGCAACAGCAACAATGCCGGCCATACGGATGACAATGTTGCCAAAGGAATATGGAGACCCTGGTACACCGAACAGGACGGCGTTTTCGAAACCGACGGTTGGATAACTGTTACGCTTCCACTTTCGGAATTTGTTTACAATCATGGTCTGGATAACAATAGTCTCAAGTTGAATTACCCGGATGGTTGTGGTAGTTTGTCGATCTTCCTTTGGGGTAGTACACCGGTATCACCCACCGAGATTTTTGTGTGTGTAGATAACCTGCGAATCGTTGACCTGTAATCTTAAATTAAGAATCATGAAGAAGAAACTAAATATTTTAAAAGTATATTTTCTAAGCTTCCTCTTTGCAGGATTATTGTTCACAGCATGTAATGACGAGGAAACCAGTTCCGAAGTCATTCTGAATAGCTGGGGGCCTTCTCCTGCACTGCGGGGCGGTGAATTGAGATTCATTGGGACAAACCTCAACGAGGTGAATGCAATTATACTTCCACAAAATGTCGAGGTTACGAATTTCAAGAGCAAGAGCGACGAATTAATTGTAATCGAGGTACCGGAAGAAACCGTAAGTGGTTCTGTTGTGTTGAAAACATCTCAAGGCGATATCACAGCCAAAACCAGGCTAACGATTTCGGAGCCAATAACAATCGCCTCATTTTCGCCGGCAAAAGTGCGTCCCGGCGAGAATGTAACGATTAGGGGTACTTACCTGAATCTCATCAAAGAAGTGACCTTTGCCGAGAAAAAACCAGTGACCAAGTTTGAATCGCAAAGCCGCGAACAACTGGTGATTAAAGTGCCCATGGATGCGCAAACAGGAATTCTCGTGCTCTCGAATGGTGAAGAAGAGCCCATTCTGGTAGAGACGGAAAGTGCCCTGGAAATAAATCTTCCAAATGTCAATGCACTTTCACCTGTTCCGGTGAAAGCAGGAACTGAACTCACCCTGACGGGCGCCGATCTCGACCTCGTAAAATCCATTCTTTTCCCCGGTGGTCTGAAAGTGGAAACCTTTAACGCTCAGTCAGCAACCGAAATAAAACTTGTTGTTCCCGATAATTCAAAAGAAGGTAACCTGACAGTGGAAGCACTCTCAGGAGTTGATGTTGAAATAGCTGCTTCCTTAACTCTGGTAAGTCCGGCCATTACCGAAATTGGACCAAATCCGGCTAAATCGGGAAGCGATATAACGATTAAAGGAAGCGACCTCGATCTGGTTACAGGCGTAGTGTTTGGCGGTGGTGTTAACGGAACCATTGCATCTAAAGATACAGCCGAACTCATCGTAACTGTTCCTGAAACAGCGGTGGAGGGTACCATTACGCTGAATACTGCGTCGGATAAAAGCGTAAGCAGTGCCGACGAACTGATGCTGGTCATGCCAACGATAACAGCTTTCATGCCAACAGAAACCAAAACCAATGCCGAGATCACCATTAGCGGAACGGATCTTGACATTGTAACAACCGTAATATTTAACGGTGATCTTCAGGTTGCTGTAAACGGTATGGAAAATGAAATTGTGGTGAAAGTACCTACGGGTACCAGTACCGGACCATTTACATTGGTCACTACCAACGGCAGCACGGTTACATCGGCCACGGATCTGACCATCCTGGCCTCTAACGTACCTATCATTACAAACATGCCATCTTCGGTTAAACCGGGTGAAGTACTGGTGATCGAAGGTGAAAAACTAGATCTGTTCACCGACGTCATTTTCCCGGGCGGCGTGTATGCAACTGCATTCGGAAATAAAACACCGACCCTGCTCGAAGTTGTTGTACCGATGGATGCCACACCTGGTGTCGGAACCATCACCTTTGTCACAATCGATAATGAAACCACCGAGTCGCCGGAGATTACAATTACAGCTGCCGATCCGGTGCAGGACTGGAACCTTGTGTTCTTTGATTTCGATGGAACCGGCAGTAAAGACAGCTGGTGGGGTGCAGTGGCTCTGGAAAATCAACCGGACCTGACATTAAACGGGACAAACTATGGCCGGATCAACGGAAACTTTAACGGCTGGACTGACCTTTTCTGGAGAAACAGCTCAAATAACTTCCCGGGTTCAATTGTTGGAACTGCCGTTGATGAATATGTGTTGAAGTTCGATATCAACGTGCTGGAACCAATCACCGGTGGAAATGTCAAATTCAGACTGCAAAGCAGCGAAGGAGATTTCTGGTGGGCTATGGGACCGGCAGCACCTCCTGGAGCAGGAATTCCGGAGGTGATTGACGTAACCAACGGTTGGATCACCATCACAGTAGAATTTTCTGCATTCAAAGATGGATGGGGCTGGGGAACCAACAGCCCGACCAATCTTGATCAGGGAGATATGACTTTTGGCGCTGCCTTCGACAATGGAGAATCGGTAGTGAATATTTGTGTGGATAACGTTCGATTCCATAAGAAGTAAGCAGCTTATAGTTGCCATTTAGTTCGTGAAAAAGGGCTTGCTACTTTTTGTAGCTTGCCCTTTTAAAAATTGTACCATGAAAAAATTGTTTTATCTGTTTCTGAGTATCTTAATATTTGTTTCCTGTTCCGATTCAGGCGGAGAGGATCCGATCGATCCGCCCATTGAACCTCCCGTGGAGAACGACCGGCCAAAAAATATGGAAGAGTATAATGCCACCAGCGACGGGCTTAGGGATTATTATTTTGAGGATGGTTATTTTGATATTGGAGTAGCTATTTCACCACAATCGCTGGATAAGCCGGATGAAGTTGCGCTCATAAAAAGACATATGAATAGTCTGACCGCTGAAAATGCAATGAAATGGAGTTCAATTGAACCCACTGAAGGAAACTTCAACTGGAGCGATGCAGATAAAATTGTTGATTTTGCTGTCGCCAATGATTTAAAGGTCAGGGGGCACACACTTTGCTGGCACCAACAGGTTCCCGACTGGATTTTTGAAGACAACGGAGTTGAAGCAAGTAAAGAACTGGTGCTCGAAAGGTTAAAATCTCATATTGCAGCGGTTGTTGGACGTTACAAAGGAAAAATTTATGCCTGGGATGTGGTAAACGAAGCGATTGATGACGGAGGAGGATACCGAAATTCAAAATGGTACTCCATTTGTGGAGAAGACTATATTTTTGAAGCCTTTAATGCAGCACGGGAGGCCGATCCGGACGCAAAACTCTTTTACAACGATTATAATGCAACCGAGCCGCAGAAACGGTATAGCATCGAAAAATTACTGGAAGATCTGATTAGCCGGCAATTGGTTGACGGCATGGGCCTGCAGGGACACTGGAATTTAGACGGACCTTATTTGAGCCGAATTCGTGATGCATTTGATGGTTATGCGGCACTGGGTGTTGAATTGCAGATCACTGAACTTGATATCAATACAGGATCAGCAACTGAATACACATCGACGATTGAAAGTAAGCAAAAAAGTGCATATGGAAGATACTTCCAGGAATTCAGAGATTACAAAGATGAAATTACAAGCGTTACATTCTGGGGATTGACAGATGATCACTCCTGGTTAAATCAACCCGGAAAACCAAATTTTCCCTTGTTATTCGATAAAAATTATGATCCTAAGGGACCATATTTCGACGTCATAGACTTTTAAACTCAAACCTCCAAGAAAGAAATCCCTGTGTGTAAAACTTACAGGGATTTATTACGCCTAGCTGGTTTATTTATACAATTCTCTGGCTGTTACTTCCTTTTGAAAAAGAGTTTTTGGGTCTTCGTAAAACCTGATAAAATCAGCTGAATCGGGACTGCCCTGGTAAGCAGAAAATGCCCCGTGACTGGATGGCTGCCACGGATTTCTCCATACCAGTACATAAGAGAGATTAAAAGGTCGCAGTGTTTTCAGCAAGGTCTTTGTCCACCATTCAGTATTGGTGGCAATTGGTCCTCCAGTTTCGCTGACAGCTGCTACCTTGTTTTTGCTTTTTGCCAAGGCACTTATGGTTGAAGCACAATTGTTCAAAACATTTGGAAACTCACTCCCACGATCATACAGATCGAAAGCCAGTATATCAACAATGTCGTCTCCGGGATAACGTTCGAGGTAATCTTCAACTGATGAAAACCGGTCGGTTGAGTAAGTGTACAAAACATGATGAATGTTCTTCTCGTTTTGCAGATAATGCACGGTAAAACGCCATAAAGCCTTGTATTCCTCGACCGTGCAGAGGTTCTTGCCCCACCAGAACCAACTTCCCGTGTGTTCATGAAAAGGCCTGAAAAGAATGGGGATGTAGGTCCCGTTGTCGCTTTTTAAACCTTCAAGAAAAGCAGCCAGCCGATCGAGATACGATTTGAACAACTGATGTCTTTCTCCACCGGGCAATATCGATTTCACCACTTCTTTCGACGATGTATCCCAGGCCGTTCCTCCTGTCAGTGGATTGCGCAGATGCCAGCTGATGGTATTCACTCCTCCCCTTTCGTAAACGGTTTTAATCCACTCCTGAATTTTATCAAAGTGTACCGAATCAAGACTATACGCATCCCCCAGTTCAAGGTGCCCAAGTTCCCAGCCATAAACTGCAGGATAATCACCACAAACATCTTTCACATCTGAACGTCCCTGTTCGTATACCCATCCAATTCCATAAGCCAGATCATCCTGGTGACCAAACATTATTCCTTCATACTGCAATTCCATAAGGTTACGGTACAGATTAATGGTCTCCCGCGTGGCATCTTTATCTGACGGAATCGCACTTTGAGCTATTGCATGCTGCGCAAAAATCAAAGCAAAAAAATAAAGAAAGTGTTTCATTATATCAGGTTTTAATTGAATGACAAATGGCATTCTAAAGTTAAATTCATTCCTCATTCTGTACAAAATCGAACAAGAATAACAATGTATCGGGTATGCATGACAGAAAAACAATAATTGACTATCATCCAAATTCTTATGCCCTGTTTTTATATTTTTCTGAAACAAAAAATTAACAAACGATACACTTCTTTTTAACATTTTATACTGTGCGGATTAACATGCAACGCAGCAACCCTGAACATTTTTTCGTCCATTCTGCACTGTTCTGCTCTACTTTTACCTATGTGAAAGCAGGACCTGAGCTTTATCAGGGGCTTTAACTAAAACAATAATTTAATCAAATAATCTATTACGTATGAAAAAGACTTGCAGTTATCGGGGTTTTCTCCAAAACTCCGTGACAAGGTCAGCAAGAGTACTTTTTAGTACATCTTTGTTGATTTTGACATTTCTACTCGCGAACAACGTACTAGCCCAAACCGGTGAAAAAAATATCACCGGTGTAGTTACAGAAGCTGAATCGGGAGAACCTATTCCCGGAGTTTCGGTAATCGTGAAGGGCACAACCAAGGGTGCGGCTACTGATCTTGACGGGAAATTTAACCTGAACGTAAATGAGGACGATGTGTTGATCGTAACCTTCATAGGCTTTATTTCCCAGGAAATTCCTGTTGCCGGATCGACAAACTTCAACATTGCTTTGGAACCTGATGTGGTAGGACTGGAAGAAGTTGTGGTGGTTGGTTACGGCGTTCAGAAAAAGAAACTGGTTACTGGTGCAACTGTTCAGGTTGACGGTGAAAACCTTCAGAAACGAAACACTACCAGCGCACTGGAAGCGATGCAGGGACAAACACCTGGTGTACAGATCACCTCAACTTCGGGTCAACCGGGCGAAGGATTGAAGGTAACCATTCGTGGTTTGGGCACGATTGGAAATGCCGGTCCGCTTTACATCGTTGACGGTGTACAAACAGGTGATATATCGTACCTCAACAATGCCGACATTGAAAGCGTGGACGTGCTGAAAGATGCGGCTTCTGCAGCAATTTACGGATCACAGGCTGCTAACGGTGTAGTACTCATTACCACCAAATCAGGTAAAAGAGGCAAAGCACAGATTTCGTTCGATGCTTATTATGGTGTACAAAATGTATCTCGCAAAGTGGATCTCCTGAACGCTCCTGAATACGCTGTTATAATGAACGAAGCAGCCATCAACTCAGGCAACCTCCCCTATTTTAGTGCAGAAGAAATTGCAGCAATGGATGAAGGTACAGACTGGATGGACGAAATGTTTTACGACAATGCGGTGACCCAAAACTACAACCTGGGAATAACCGGCGGATCGGATTATTCGGTTTATTCGATATCAATGTCGTACACCGGACAGGAAGGTATTGTTGGCGGACCGGATGTTTCGAACTACGAAAGATACAATCTTAGAATCAATACAGAACATAAACTTATCGGTGAGTTCCTGAAAATGGGACAACACCTCACCATGGGATACATTAAAAAGAATGGAATTGCGGTGGGAAACCAGTACAGTAACACCTTGCGTTCTGCCTTCTCAACTACCCCGTTTTTACCTATGTACGACGACGATGGTAACTTTCTGAACAACACACCGGGAGCCAATGTGATGTACAACGGTGAAGTTTGGGATCCGTGGTTCCAGGATGAAAACAACCCTTATGCATCAATGGTACTGAACAACCAAAGCGATAACAATAACCAGAAAATTTTTGGTGATGTGTATTTTGAAATTCAACCCATCAAAAACCTGAAATACAAAACCACCCTTGGTTATGATTATTATGTAAGTGAAGGACGTTCCTACAACCCGGCTTACGAACTTTCGATTTATGCATTCCGCCTGCATGACGGAGCTAGTCAGAGCATGAGCAAGGGCCTGGCACTGACATGGGACAACATACTTACTTACGACTGGACCAACGGCTATCATACAGTTTCTGCCATGGTTGGTTCTTCGGCCTACCAAAACAAAGGATCCTGGGTGAGTGTAAACAACGCCGACCTGATTATCTCAGACCTGGAGCATGCCTACATCGATAACACCACCAACACCGATCTTACCTTATTGGGATATGGAGGTGCACCGTTCGATGAGTCGATGCTGCTTTCGTATTTCGGTAGGTTAAATTACAACTACCAGGAGAAATACCTTATCAACGCCACGTTCCGACGCGATGGATCCTCTAAATTCGATAAAGACCACCGATGGGGTAACTTCCCTTCCATTTCAGTGGGTTGGGTAGCCACCAACGAAGGTTTTATAGAGGACGCAGACAACTGGCTCGATTTCCTAAAAATCCGGGCAAGTTGGGGACAAGTGGGTAACCAAAATATCAGTGCCTGGCAGTACCTGGCTCCTATTACCACAGCCAATACAAATTACTATTTCGGATCTGCTGATTTTGATGCTGCAGGAAACACTGTGGGCGCCTATCCAAGCCGCCTCGCAAATGCGAATCTGGTTTGGGAAACTTCAGAACAAATCAACATTGGTTTTGATGCGCGTCTGGCAGACAATAAACTGGGCATTAATTTCGACTGGTACAATAAAAGCACCAAGGACTGGTTGCTCGAAGCACCAATTTTGGCAACTGCGGGGGCCAATGCACCGTATATAAACGGTGGTAATGTTAAAAATACAGGGGTGGAACTGGCACTATCATGGAATGACCATATAGGTGACTTTAACTATTACATCAACGCAAACGTATCACACAATAAAAACGAAGTAACCGAAGTGCCTACGGATGACGGCATCGTACACGGTTTAACCGGCCAATTGTACGATAACTCACCTGAATTCTACCACCGTGCCGAAACCGGCTACCCCATAGGATATTTCTGGGGATGGGAAACCGATGGAGTTTTCCAGAACGAAGCTGAAGTTACGGCCAACACAAACTCCGGAGGAACGGTCATTCAACCATCAGCCTTACCGGGTGATCTGCGTTATGTCGACCAAAACGATGATGGCAGGATAAACGATGATGACAAGGTGATGATTGGAGATCCAAATCCGGACTACACTTTCGGATTCCAGCTTGGATTCAATTACAAAAACCTTGATTTCGGAGTGTCGGCGAACGGCGTTGCAGGAAACCAAATAGTACAATCGTACCGCAACCACGCCAGGGCTCTTCCAAATTACACCACTGAAATTCTAAATCGCTGGCACGGCGAAGGAACATCGAACACTATCCCGCGTGTCACCGAAAACAATATCAATTTTCAATTCTCGGACATCTACATTAAAGACGGGGACTTCCTGAGAATCAGTAACATTACTTTAGGGTACGATTTTGCTGACCTCATCAGTTTCGATTATTTGAGCCAGTTTAGGGTATATACATCTGTTCAGAACGCATTTACATTCACAAAATACAACGGAATGGATCCTGAAATCGGCTATGGTGTTCAAAATGGATCTTCAGGTGTAGACCTGGGTTACTACCCGCGTCCAAGAACGATCTTAATGGGTGTTAATGTTAAATTCTAAAAACAGGAGGAAAGAATCATGAATAAACTTAAAATATATATCGCAGCTTTTGCCGCCATTTTGTTAGGATCCTGCTCCGAAAGTTTTTTGGATAGTGAGCCGCTGACATCATTGACAACCGGTAATTTTTACCGTACCAAAGCCGATGCCGAGCTTGCCATTGTGGGATGCTACGACGGAATACAGATCTTATCTGCAGCCAATCCGGGCATCGTTGTCACATCAGAAACATTATCTGACAACTGTTACGGAGGTTTCGGAAATTCAGATGGTTTTGACAGCCAGGTAGTTGACGAATTCAATCTTGCACGTGCGCCAAGCAATGTGAATACTTTCAACGCAGCATGGATAGCGTATTACAAAGCTATTTATCGTGTAAATGTGTTGCTTCAGAATATGGACCAGATCGATTGGGAAGGCGACGATGCCTACAAAAATTCTATTGAAGCTCAGGCCCGTTTCTTACGTGCTTATGCATATTACGATATGGTACGATTGTGGGAAAGAGTTCCGTTGCTTACGGAACCATCAAGCGATAACATTCCGCAATCGGAACCTGAAGCTATTTATGCGCAAATATCCGAAGACTTGCTTTTTGCAGCCGAGAATGGTGCTGAAACCGTTGAGGCCGGCCGCGTAAATAAATGGGCAGCCAAAGCCATGCTGGCACGCGTTTACCTCTTCTATTCCGGTTATTATGGTTCCGATCTTCCGGGTGTCACTAAAGCCGCCGCTTTGCAGGGCCTCGAGGAGATAATCAATAGTGGAAATTATGCACTGATTCCTGAATTTAAAAACCTTTGGCCGGCCGCAGCTGCATCTGTGAATGAAGCCGGTGATGACCTGGTTACTACTTATGCAGGAAAAGATAATGTGGAAACTGTATTTGCCATTAAATACAATATCACATCCGACTGGAACGGAAATACCGATGGTAACCACTGGCTGGTTATGGTAGGTTTGCGCGTACAATCATTTTCTCCTTACGGAAAAGGATGGGGTGGAGCAACCGTAACCAAATCGTTTTATGATGCATTTGAAGATGGCGATCAACGACGCGAAGCTTCCATCATTGGAATTGTCGAGGAAGGTTTGCCTTTCGATAATGCTGACCAGCGCGAGTATACCGGATACGCCATTAAGAAATACACACCCATGTCGTATCCCGATGGAACAGAGGTTTCAGAAGCCAATGGCGGAACGAGTTTTATGATCAGCCAGTTCCAGGATTATGTGGTTATGCGTTATGCCGATGTGTTGTTGATGGCTGCTGAATTGGGTAGTCCAAATGCACAAGAGTACTACGACACAGTTCGCACACGCGCCGGACTGGAAACTAAACCGGTGTCAAATGCCAATCTCCTGAAAGAACGTCGTTTTGAATTTGCTTTCGAGGGAATCCGTTACTGGGATCTGCTTCGTCAGGGAATTGAAACAGCAGCAGATGCCATTGCAACTACCGATGTGGTTCTTAATGGCGGTGTTGAAACCAACAAGGTGATTAAAAAAGAGAACATCATAGCTACCAGAGGATTTCAGATGATACCGCAAACGCAAATAAGTTTGTCGGATGGTGTACTTGTGCAAAATGATGGCTGGAAATAATTTTTAAAAGAAAGAAAAATGAATAGAATGAATTTTAAAATATATGCCGCTCTTCTGGGAATTGTCCTGGCATTTGCAGCTTGCCAGCCGGAAGAATTTTCACTGGGTGAAGTGCTGTCAAAGGATGACCTTCAATACAGCATAACCCAAAACCCGAGTGATCCGAACATGATCATTCTGGAAAGTCTGACACCGGGAGTAACACCTCTTTGGCAAACGCCAATGGGACGTACCACAAGGGTAAAAGATACGGTAAAGATTCCATTTGCGGGTGATTACAAATTTACGTACGGTGTTGAAAGTCCGGGTGGATACGTAGAATCCGATCCTTTTAACCTGACACTTACCACCAATAACTTGAATTACGTTGACGATCCGCTTTGGACATTGCTTTCAGGGGGAGTGGGGAATTCAAAAACCTGGCTACTCGATCTCGATGCGGATGGTGTTAGCAAATACTTTGCCGGACCCCTGTATTTTTATGGAACAGAAAATGGCTGGCTCGAGGGAGGCGACAACGGCTGTTACGGATCCGACTGCTGGAACTGGAACCCAGACTGGGCTGGAAATTCCTGGTTGATGCCTCAGGGTGATTACGGTACCATGACCTTTGATTTGAGCGGTGGAGCCAATATTTCGGTTGATCACCTTATGATTTCCTCCAGAGGTTCGGAACAGGGAACTTATTTCCTCGATGTTGATGCTAAAACTTTAACAATCACAGATGCTGCACCATTGCACGACGAAGGCCGCGATGGACAGGTGGTGAACTGGGGAGATTTAAAATTAATGTCGATTACTGAAAACACACTGCAGTTGGCAGCGCTTCGCGACGAAGCACTTTCGGGAGAAGGACCCTGTTTACTGGTTTATAATTACATCAGCCAGGAATATGCCGACAACTGGGTGCCTGAAGATGTTCCGGATCCAGAACCGATACTGCCTGACGGATGGCAGGATGACGTTTCACAAATTGTGAACACAACCATTGAATGGAAACTTTCGGAAAACAACCCGCTTGACTGGGCTAACCTCGACGGTTCGATGATGAACGGCTGGCAGGTACCCGGAGATTATCCGGATTGGCTGGGAACTCCCGATCCGGCTGTTTATGGAGATTTCTCAATGACCATGAACTCTGCCGATGGTTCGGTTGTATTTGTAACTCCAGATGGAACAGAATCGACAGGAACATACACACTGGATGAAAAAGGCATTTATTCCTTCGATATCCCGGTTCCAACATTCACGCTCATTAATTGGGCGAGCTTTGGTCCTGATGCCAATAACCAGTTACGTATTCTTCAGATCGAAAAAGATGCCGGTGGAAAAGTATCCGGGATGTGGCTGGGTGCGATCAGTGCCGACAAACCTGAATACATGGCTTATCACCTGGTCCCGGGATCAGGAGGAAATGGCGGAGGCGAAGAGCCAGAGGGCACAGAGGTTGCTTTCGATAACAGTAAACTGGTAACCGGTGACCTGGAAGGAAATGGGAATTTCCGTCTGGAATTGTTCAATGAGTATGGAAGCACAAAATCCGATCCTCCGCTTGATGCAGCTTCAGTAGTCTTTTCAAATCGAATTGAAATAACTTTTACTTTATCAGGTGTTTCGTTTGCAGAAGGTGCGGCCGGAAGCTACACTACAGCCATTGGATTGGCCGATGCCGACTGGTCAACACAATACTGGGGCGACGGTGCCGGAGAAGTGACAGTTAACGGGGATGGTACCTACACCGTTTATGCCGATGCAGCAGATTTCGATACTGCACTTGTATTTGTGATCGATATCAAGGGAATGGCTGCTGATCTTACCGATGCTTCAGCCGTTACGACAAGCATCGATAAGATTTTAATTTATTAGCCTTAATATTTTCCGGGGGGATGCTATTCATTTCCCCGGAAATACAATTGCAAACCAGCTTTTACCTTAATCAGTAGGTATAGAAATGTCATGAAGATCTTGAGTAAATTAACCTTTCTTTTAACTCTGGTACTTATAGCAGCATGCGGTGGAGAAGATAATCCGGTAGATCCACCTGTTGAGTTTGTACCGGAATTAACGGCCAGCCCTTTAAGTCTGAATTTCAGCCAGGATGGAGGGACGGAAAGCATTTCCGTAACATCGAATACTACGTGGAACGTAAGCAGCAGTGCTTCCTGGTGTACTTCAGCCGTACAAACCAGTAAAGGCAATGCCAACATTAACATAAATGCAGCAGCAAACGATGTGGAAGAGGAACGATCGGCTACCATTACCATTCGGGCTACCGACGTCAACGATATCATTGTTTCTGTAACTCAGGATGCCAGGGAACCTGAACCGGTTGATTCTTCAAAATTAGATTATATCGAACCCGATATTACAGGTATGGCCAGCGATGCGCTTGTGCTGGCAGCCAAAATGAATGTCGGATGGAATCTTGTGAACACGTTGGAAGCCATTGGGGGAGAAACGGCCTGGGGAAATCCAAAAGCAACCAACGACCTGATCCTTGCCGTAAAAAATGCAGGATTCAATGCAGTGCGAATTCCATGCTCGTGGAACCAGTATCTCGAAGATCAGGAGACCTACAAAATTAAGGACTCGTGGATGGAAAGAGTGCAGGAAGTGGTGAATTACTGCATCAATAACAACATGTACGCCATTCTCAATATCCACTGGGATGGAGGATGGATGGAAAACAATGTCACTCCCGATAAACAGGAAGAAGTTAATAACAAGCTGGCCATTATCTGGAAACAAATTGCCATTCATTTCCGCGATTACGACGAACACCTGCTCTTTGCAGGAGCAAACGAACCCAATGCCGATAACCAGGAAAAAGTAAATGTGCTAAATGTTTACATGCAAACATTTGTTGACGTGGTGCGCTCCACAGGAGGCAGGAATAGTTATCGAAACCTGATTGTTCAGGCACCGAATACGGATATTGACCTGGCAGATACTTACATGACCATGCCACAGGATGAGGCTGAAAACCGCCTTTTTGCAGAAGTGCATTATTACAGCCCATGGAATTTCTGTGGTCTGGAAGAAGATGCGGGATGGGGAAAAATGTTCTATTTCTGGGGCGAACCTAACCATGTTGACGGTGCCGGCGACCGCAATGCAAACTGGGGTGAAGAAGATTATGTATTGGCTCAGTTCTCCAAAGTGAAGAGCAAATTCGCGGATCAGGGTATTCCTGTGATTTTGGGAGAATATGGTGCGTTAAACAGAGATCTTTCCAAATACGAAGAACTTTGGCAGCAGAAACACAATGAATCAAGAGCTTATTTTTATGAAACCGTTACCCGCGAATCGAAAAATAACGGAATGATACCATTTTGCTGGGATAACAGCATTTTCGACCGAAACAGTATTACAATTCGTGATACACTATCTTATCAGGGGCTGCTAAACGGTTCGGAAGAAGGATTGTACCCGTTTTGATCAATAATTCTGAATTATTATTTTAGAACCAACTGATAAAAAATTAACCATAACATGAAGAATCTTTTAACCATTATACTGATAGGATTCATTAGCTTTTCATGCACTACGAAAAACTGGGAATCGGGAGAAAATGGAATAATTGTTTACCCGGAAAATGCCTCAGGAAATGCGGCCAGGGCTATTCTCGTGACTCCTCTCGACGATGAAATCATCCGGGTATCAGCCAGTGCAACAAAATCGTTCAGCGACGAAAAAAGCCTGGTAGTACTCCCCGGGATAAAACCGGTGGAATATTCCGTTGAAGAAGATGGCGATAAACTGATTGTTTCGACAACAAAAACCAAGGTTGAAGTTTCAATGGTATCGGGCAAAATTGACTTTTACGATGCCAAAGGAAACCTCATATTAGAGGGGAAAGAGAATGGAGGTCCCACACTGGAAGCCATTACCGTTGACGGTGTAAGAGGCTATACCACACGCCAGGTTTTCGAATCGTCGGAAGATGAAGGTTTATATGGTCTTGGACAACACCAGGCTGACGAAATGAACTACCGGGGAATGAATGAAGAACTGTTCCAATACAACACCAAAGTTTCAATACCGTTTATTGTCTCAACAAAAAATTATGGTTTGCTCTGGGATAATTATTCCCTCTCGCGGTTTGGCGATCCGCGTCCTTATGGACAAATCGATCAGTTCAGGCTATATAACGCCGAAGGAGAAGAAGGCGGCTTAACGGCAACCTACATCGATGACACATATAACAACCACGTTTTCACTACCCGCATAGAATCAACAATCGACTATGAAAACCTGGAAACCATAGAGAATTTCCCGGAAGATTTTAATTTCGATCATGCAAAAATCACCTGGGAGGGACAAATCGAACCGGAAGAAAGCGGACTATTCCATTTTCTGCTCTATTATGCAGGATACACAAAAATATGGATAGACGGACAGCTAATGGCTGACAAGTGGCGCACTGCGTGGAACCCCTCGGTTGCCAAGTTCCAGGTGGATATGAAAGCCGGAAAGAAATACGACATTAAGCTCGAATGGTTTCCCGACGGCGGAGTTTCCTACATCGGCTTAAAAGCACTCTCGCCCGTACCGGCAGATCAACAGGACGATATCTCTTTCTGGTCTGAAATGGGCAAGCAGGTCAATTATTATTTCATGAAAGGTGGATCGATGGACGACGTGATCTCGAGGTATCGTCAACTTACCGGGAAAGCGCAGGTAATGCCCAGGTGGGCCATGGGTTTCTGGCAGAGCCGCGAGCGCTACAAAACACAGGATGAGTTGCTGAATACCCTGGCCGAATTCCGTAAAAGACACATCCCGATCGACAATATCGTTCAGGACTGGTCGTACTGGCCGGTGGAAAAATGGGGAAGCCATGATTTTGATCCGGCCCGATTCCCCGATCCAGAGGGAATGATCGACCAGGTGCACGAAAACAACGCGCGCATCCTTATTTCAGTTTGGCCAAAATTTTACCTGGGCACAGAGCACTATAAAGAGTTCGATGAACATGGCTGGATGTATAAACAGGCCATTGAAGACAGCATCCGCGACTGGATCTACCCGGGTTACATCGGCTCATTCTACGATGCATACAGCGACGGTGCACGCCGGCTATTCTGGAAACAAATTAATGAAAAACTCTATTCAAAAGGGATTGATGCGTGGTGGCTCGACGCCACCGAACCCGATATCTTGTCAAACGCAAGCATGGACTATCGAAAAAAACTGATGAATCCGACGGCGTTGGGTCCATCAACAGAGTATTTTAATGCATTTGCACTGATGAATGCCAAAGGCATTTACGAAGGTCAGCGCGAAGTCAATCCGGGTGACCGTGTTTTTATCCTCACCCGTTCGGGATTTGCGGGTATGCAACGCTACGGCACCACCACGTGGAGCGGCGATATTGGCACGACCTGGGAAGATATGAAAGCCCAGATTTCAGCCGGGATAAATTTCTCGATGTCGGGACTCCCCTACTGGACGATGGACATCGGTGGATTCTGCGTTCAGAAAAAATTTGAACGGGCAAAAGAAGGAAGTGAAGCCATGAAAGAGTGGCGCGAACTGAACACCCGCTGGTACCAGTTTGGTACCTTTGCTCCCCTGTTCAGAGTTCACGGGCAATATCCCTATCGCGAAATCTATAACATCGCACCGGATGACCACCCGGCTTATCAGTCGATGTTGTACTACAATAAACTGCGTTATCGGCTGATGCCCTACATTTACAGTCTCACAGGCGCTGTTTATTTCAAAGATTATACCCTCATGCGCGGTTTGGCTATGGATTTCGCGCACGATAAACGCGTGCTGAATATTGGCGACCAGTTTATGTTTGGCCCGGCACTGCTTGTTTGTCCGGTCTACGACTATAAGGCACGCCAGCGCGATGTTTATTTCCCCAACAACGGAGGATGGTACGAACTTTACTCGGGAGAATACATTGCCGGTGGCCAGAAACTCAATGTTGAAGCACCATACGAACGTATTCCGCTGTATGTTCACGAGGGTTCGATTTTGCCCGCAGGACCAGAAATCGAATACACTAACCAAAAACCGGATGCTCCAATCGATATTTATGTCTATACAGGGAAGAACGGCAATTTTGAGTTATACGAAGACGAATCTACAAATTACAACTACGAAGACGGAAAATACAGTATCATTGCTTTTGAATATTCGGAAGATGATGGTAAGCTCATCATTAAAGCGCGTCAAGGCGAATTCGAAGGCATGGTTCCTGAACGAATATTCCGTATTCATAAAGTAACGCGCAATCTTGCTGTACCATTCCTTTCTCAGAAAGGCCTGGTTAAACAAATCAATTACAATGGAGAGAGGGTAGAACTTTTGTTATAAATTAGTTTTGTTAGGTAGTTAGTTTTAAAACGGGAAACCTGAGTCAGTCTCAGTTTCCCGTTTGTTTTTGGTATTTTCCGATGATTCTGAATCAGAAACAAAATTTCTTGTATATTTTAGCAAGACCACAGCAGCATATAATTTGAAAACCGGATTTAAAATATATCATTTACTGCTCATCGTTGTATTATCGATTTGCGGATCAGCATTTGCAGCGGAAAGGTCTTATATCTCGCTTAACGATCAGTACAAGTTTATGCACATCGATGTAAACGACGGCTTATCGAATAACCAGGTTCGTGCAATTTTGAAAGACAGCCAGGGATTTATGTGGTTTGGCACCGATCGCGGACTGACCCGTTTCGATGGAACCAATTACAAAGTTTTTCTGAACAACCTCTACGACTCCACCTCCATTCCATTCAACAGCATCGACTTTCTTTTTGAGGATACAGCCCATAACATCTGGATAAGATCGCTAAATGAGTGGGCCATTTACAATCCCACCAGTGAATCTTTCGCACGTGCAGGAAACTTTTACAAAAACACGGCCATCCCCTTAAGTGCGCTTCAAAATCTTTTTAAAGATCGGAAGGGAAACCTGTGGTTCGTTTGCCGTGACTTTGGCCTTTACAGGTTTTCTCCGGAAACTGAATCGGTAGATGCTATTCCTTTTACGGATGAAAACAACCGCTTTTTAAGTGACATGGCCGAAGATTCGCAAGGCAATCTTTGGACAGTTTCAAATTCAGGAATGGTTTGTAAAATTGATCCGCATTCCTATACTATTCTTCAACGTTTTCATCTGGTTGGAATTGAGAATGCGGAAATATACAGTTTTACACTTTTCATCGATTCCGACGATGATATCTGGGTGTGTATTCCCGGTGGTCAATACGGTGTTTATTTCATTGATATTAATAAAGGAGAAATAGAAAATTATTCTACGGGTTCCTCCCGAGTCCGTCTAAATAATAACCTGGTATCATCAGTGGAACAGGATGAGAATGGAATCATCTGGCTGGCTACCGATCACGGCGGCATAAACCTGATCGACAAAGCGAACAGAACAGTTTCTTACCTGACCAGCGATAACGACAATCGATACAGTATCTGTCAAAACAGCGTAACATATCTTTATAAGGATGCAGGAAATATGATTTGGGCCGGAACGTACAAAAGGGGGATCAGTTATTACCATAAAAATCTTGTGCGTTTCGATCACCTCAGTAATAATCCTTCCGATCCGAACAGTCTTCCATACAACGATGTAAACTGTTTTGCTGAAGATAATAAAGGTAACTTATGGATAGGTACAAACGGCGGCGGTCTAATGTGCTGGGACCGTCAAAAAAACACTTACCGGCGCTACCTACATAATCCAAATAATCCGGAAAGCTTAAGCAATAATATCATTGTTTCGCTGTATTTCGACAGAGAAGGGATTCTTTGGATTGGAACTTATTTTGGTGGACTTAACCGTTTTGACGGTAAGCAATTTAAACGATACCGCCACAACAGCGCCAACCCGTCTTCGATTGCCGATGACCGGGTTTGGGATATTTACGAAGACTCGAAACAAAATTTATGGATTGGAACCTTAAACGGAGGCCTTAACCTGTTCGACAGGGAATCGGAACAGTTTTACCATTTCAAGGCTGAAGAAATGAATTCCGTAGGATCGAATTTTATTATCTCGATCATCGAAGACTCGGAGCAAAATTTATGGTTGGGAACGGCTGATGGTCTCGACCGATTAAACCTTAATACCAAGCGATTTTATCATTACGACGCGGAGCCTGGCACTCCTGAAAAACTTAGCAACAAAAATGCCATCGATTTGCTTGAAGACAGTCGGGGGTGGATATGGATAGGTACCCACCAGGGCTTGAATGTGCTGGATAAAAATGAGGGACG
>Ga0207798_100205_pt1 | contig 19469 bp, 15 predicted proteins | sample TtanPargueraPR_8_FD_187278 | JGI IMG/M metagenome (GOLD analysis project Ga0207798, IMG submission 187278) | Anaerobic enrichment media microbial communities from Bioluminiscent Bay, La Parguera, Puerto Rico - Tt and E1 (SPAdes) | ecosystem: Environmental > Aquatic > Marine > Unclassified ... | reverse complement strand
CCAAAGTGGAACTGCAGGACCACGACAGCCAGACCCTGAACCGGGAATGGCTGCTCACCGCTATTACCCACACCGGCAAACAGCCCCAGGCCCTGGAAGAAGAGGGTGGCAGCGAACCCACCAGCTACCACAACACCTTCAGCGCTATCCCGGCCGACAAAACCTGGCGCCCGCTGTGCAACCACAAACCCGTGATGGACGGCCCCCAGATGGCCCTCGTCACCGGCCCGGACGGGGAAGAAATCCACTGCGACCAGTACGGTCGGGTGAAAGTACGATTCCCGTGGGATAGATACTCGAAGAACGACGAGCACAGCAGCGCCTGGCTGCGCGTGGCCCAGGGCTGGGCCGGTGGCCAATACGGCTTCATGGCCTTGCCCAGAATCGGCCACGAGGTCATCGTCAGCTTCCTGGATGGCGACCCGGACCAGCCCATCATCACTGGAAGAACCTATCACGCCACCAATACACCGCCGTACGCGCTGCCGGAACACAAAACCCGGACCACCCTGAAGACCAAAACCCACAAGGGCGAGGGCAGCAACGAACTGCGCTTTGAAGACGAAGCGGGCGAAGAGCAGATCTACGTGCACGCCCAGAAAGACCTGGACCTGCTGACGGAAAACAACCGCACCGAAGTTATCAAGAACGACAGCCATCTGACGGTGGAAAACAACCGCTTCAGCCACACCCAAGGCAACCGCCACCACACCACAGATGGCGAACATCGCGAGAGCATCGGTGCCGACTACAGCCTCACCGTAAACGGCAGCCACCACAGTAAGCAGGGCAAAAACCAGCTGGTGGAAGCCGGCACCGAAATCCATCACAAGGCCGGTATGAAAATCGTGATCGAAGCCGGGGCTGAGGTGACGCTTAAGGCCGGTGGCAGCTTTGTGAAGGTAGACCCGAGTGGGGTGACGGTGTCTGGGCCTTTGGTGAGGATGAATTCAGGGGGTGGGCCCGGGAGTGGTAGTGGGGTTGGTGTTACGGGGCCGTTGTTGCCAAATGGATTAACGCCTGATGGCCCTGTCAGCTCGACAGGGGATCAGGTCGCGGATACTGGAGTTAGGTCAAACATAGAGTCTCCGTCTTTGTACGTGGATGAGGTTAGGCCGATTGAGGCAGACCTGAAGCAAGCCGCAAGCTTTAGAAATGCAGCAAGGAAGGAAGAAGTGTTCTCGGAGGTCTGCTCTGTAAGGTCTGATAAGGGGGGGCTTTCATGATGCTTCAAGCCTCAACGGTTAGCGAAAGCCTTCAGCCCTTACCACCGGCCGAGCATATGTTCTTGGTTTTTGACGGCGCATGTTCTAAGCACGGGCTGCGAAGCTGGTACGAATTGGGGTTAGATGTATGTCCTCTCATGGTATTGAAGGATGGTGTCTATGATGGCGTGTCTGCTTTGGGGCCGATGATTGCGGATCTGAAAGCTAGCACTGTTCTTAAGGCGTTATGGGAAAACAATCATCCCATAATGAGGAGAGCTTCGGTGTATCACACATCTTATGATGAGATTGGTTTATTGGAATTTCTGAGGGCACGAGTGCAAGTGATTATGCCCGGAGAGTTGTCGGCTTGGCTGAGGCTCGGTGATGCCAGGGTAATTTCAAGATTGGCTGAGGCTGACGGTCGTTTCCCTCCGCAATTCTGGTCGGGTGTTGGCTCTATTTTTTTCCAATCTGAAACAGCATCGATCACAAGATACCAACCAACACGGGCCTCGGAGGACAATGCTTCGGATGAGCGGGCGCTCCTCTCACAAAAAGTGGTGCCTCACTTCCATTTCGGCTCAGATCTATTATCTGCACTGGGTTCGTCAAACGATCTAAAACACAGGGAAGTGTTATGACTTATTGTGCAACCTGTCCACTAATGACAGCTTTTGTGCCCCTTCGATACGCCATTGGTCCTTTGAACTATGAAGGCGATTTGCTGGCTGGATTGGAGTTACCTGACCTGCCAGATCTTTTTCCCAACTTTGAGCGGTATACGCGTCTTCAGGATCGAATGCTTGGATTGGTTCCTCGTTTGTTGAGAGACGGCTGGTTATATGTGTGGAGCAGCTATGACGATCGCTTGATCGAGTACTCGGTGACGAATTCCCATATTCAGGAAACGAGCCGGGGCGGAGAGGTTATTGATTCCAGAACGTCGGTTTTTTTAGCGCTTCCCTCGGGAGAGCCGGTCGATATTGCCTGGAGCGAAAACCAGTGGTCTGATGCTCATTTTGACATGATTGTGAATGAGTCTGATCAGCGCGAGAAATTCATGAGGAGAATGGTCCCGGGAAGCTCACCGCACTGTCAGGGGCTTGATGAACAGACGTTTTATAGCCTGCCGGAAGTCGCTAATATCGAAGACTTCGATTGGTCAGGGTTAACGCCAACGATTCCGCATTGGCCTCAAATCGAACGTGCCACGAGGAGGTTTGATCAGCGGATAATGGGGGTTGTTGATGACCCTTGGGGCGTGACAGAGGATCTGGCCGCTTTGGTTCGGCTCGCCCACGACAATCAGGAGCGGTTGCGAGCTCGGTTCGGTGGGGAGTGGAGCCTTGCCAAGACAATCAGGGATCTATACGAAACGGACAGTCAGCTTGAGGCAAAGCTTCCTGAACTCGTTGAACTGCCCAAATTGCAGAGGGCCTGGCGTGAGTCAGATTCGTCTCAATCCCATTTTGAAGAAGTTGTTGGAGGGCTGCTCGATTCCTGGATTCGGTGGATGGAGACGCTCGAATGTGCAAACGGTCCTGAAACACTGGCAAGTGCTTGTGAGAGCCTTGATCTCGCCAGAGAAGACCACCACACCATTTTGCAAGAGAAATTTGGTCTTGCTCTGTTAGGCCCATCTTGCTTCAGCAAAGGAGCTGGTGCGATTGGTCGTCTGGCCGACATACAGGGCGAGGGTGCCCAGTGGTTCTGGAATGCGCTGCTTGGGGTAAGAGAGCGCCTATCTCTCGGAGAAATCGAGAAGCTCGTTGAAGTCGGAGATATGGCGAACGATTCCGTAGAAGATCTTTCGAAAGCCGCGACAGCGCTTGTTGCCGCGATTAATTCCAAGATTTCGGGTCTTGTCGCCAGAGCGCCGACGCCTCCGACACAATTATTATTCAATGCTGTTTCGCCTGTCGCTGCGGTCGAGTTGAGAGGGTTTCCAAACCGAATATCACTTTTAGGAAGCGGATTCCTGGTTTCGGGGCTAGCTCGAACTGGCCAGTCATTGGCGGTGGAGAGCGTGAGTGCTGTTCAGTCTAATCAATGGTTGAGTGAGGCGGCAAAAAATGGCGGAAACGCAGTGTCGCCTCTCAGCCCTCCGGTTGCCGATGCGCGTAAAGTGCCCATTATTAGAGCAGTATCTGCAAATGCCGGAAAGTATTTCAAAGGGAATCCTTATGGCCTGACGGACGCTTTAGAAAAGGCACCGTTGCGTTCGATTCTGGTTGTTTTGACTGGAATTAATATGGCGTCGTCAGCGTTGGCTTTAACCGACAGTCAGAATCGTAATGTCGAAGGCTTTGCCAAAGTTATTGGCGGTATGACAGGTTTTGGTGCTGCCTATGCATCGGTGCAGCATCGGATTGCCGAAATCAATTGGCGCCAGGGACGTTCTTTGTTGGCTAACTCAGTAGCCGATAGTCACAGGCTGGGTGCGCGGGCTGCATTTGCGACTGCTGCAACTGCTGTGCTGGATATTATAATTTTTGGTTCGCAGGCAATAGAGTCTTATCGTACGGGTGATTTTGATACTTCCGCCCTTGAGGTGGGTTTGATGGGCGTCTCCGCTAGCCAGTTGGCTCTGAGTGTTAGAGCTTTCAGGGCTTACCGAGAGGCGAGGGCTGCCGCATTGGCGTTTGAAACGGCTGCCGCCGTGAGGGGTGTGTCCAGGCTTGGAGGGTGGTATACGGCACTTTCAGTGGGTTTGACTGCATCATTAATCGGAGGCTTAGTCGCCCGACAATATGTCCAGAATACCCCCCTTGAACGATGGCTGGCCAACACCAGGTTTGGAGTTAAGCCCGCTGGATGGGCGCGTAACTACCACGATGAAATGGAGAGGTTGTACACGGCTATTTTCCCGATCAAACTCAGGTTGGAGAGGGTTCGGAGGTTTAATCCGCGTACGGGAATCCATATGCAGGATTGTTGGTTGATTCTTGAGCTTCCGGGGCAAAGTGCTTTGCACCCTGAAATGATTTATTTTTCGGGTGATGAGTTGAGAAACGGTGTTAGTTATCGGTCTTTGGCGTGGATTGAGCAGCAATTGCGATCTGTATTTGATGCGGAGGAAAGAGAGCAGATACTTCAGCCAAATCGGACACCTGTGACTTGGACTGGCGCTGATTTCACCCTTCATGAAGGGACAAGAATTCATAATGCCGCAGCCACAGCAACATACAGAAAGATTTATTACGATGATGACCAGATCTTTGGGCTTCAGGGGGAGCTGATATATCGTCCCCAACCCGGTCTGGAAATGCCTCCGGTAAAGGTTGATATCTGGTGATTGAAAACGCGAAAAAGCTTTTAGATATGGTGATGAAGAAGATCGGAGGTGACGACAATGCTCTGTTGTTGAACGGAGATTCAAGTAGCGGGTTTTTGCCATCTCACCCAGGCCTAATAGAGTCACAGAATAATGTTTGCCTGACATTGCGAACCGCTAGCTCCGAAGCAAAGGGAACGCTCACCGGCTTTGGATTCCTTATTGGTGGGTATGGAATTATTCTTTTCCTGTTTATTGGTTTTTTTGGTGAGATCTTAAGTGGGGACTGGTGGTTTTTGTTTATATCCCTCTTAACAATTGCCGTTCCGATGGCGTGGGAAACGAGTCGCCCCCCATCACTACCGATCGTCTTTAATCGACGGACTCAAGAAGTATATTATGATATGCAGGGCGACTTGTACTATGCAACTTGGGATGGCATAGAGGCCGTTGCCTATGAATACAGTATCGTGAATCAATATTCGGGATCAATCGTCCATGGTAATCTGGAGATTATTCTCCGGAAATTTGGTGCTCCCGATAACCGAATTGTACTGAACCTATCAGGGATTCCCGCGGGAAAACGAATGCGTACTTTGGTGGGTATTTGGGAGTATTTGAGATGTTTCATGACGATCGGCCCTTGGTTTGATGAGAATGGTAGAAGAACCGAAAACAGAAATTCCTTCATCGAAAAGGGCTTGGCGTCCAGTGCTGTCTCATCTCTTGACCAGTTGCTCGAAGGTAGAAAACTTCTCAGTAAAGAAAGGCAAGAGGGAGAGGGTATTTCTGGGACTGCAATTATTTATTGGTTTGGTTCATATTTATTCTTTCCTGTTGCCTTTGGTGAGTTTTGCATACAAAAAATCGACAGGACCAGAAGCCTGAAGCACTGGCCAGACGTGGTACAGGAACGCCTGGATCCTAACGGCCCAACATCCCGACTGATCGATATCGAAGAAGACTACATGGCGCAAAAGCAGAAGGAGCTGGACGAGCTTCATGAGCGGATGCGTAAAACCCTGCCAAGATAGCTCTTTTATCAACAAAATGGATATCTCTGAGTTGGCATGCTTGGACCAGAAGGAAAGTTTGATGACAGGGAAGCAAATACTTTGGGAATAAGACTTGTCAGCACGATGCTCAGCCTTGCATTAGTCTCCGGTTGTTCATCACCGGAGGCGCCCTCAGAAGTTAAGATTGAAGCGGTGCTCAACAGCGCCAGAAGCAATCTTGTTTTTGTTGAAGGCGGCGAGTTTTGGCTAGGAGATGTCGGCAACGAATCTGGTGAGCTTTTTAACCCGATCGCTGATGACAACAAACCGCCAAAGCTTGTGGAGATCGAGAGCTTTTCAATTCTCAAAACAGAGGTTACTTGGGGGGAGTTCGTCACGTTTCTAAAGGATGTGGGGCGAGCGGGCGACTACACAGTTGAAAAGGGCTTCAAACGTGCTGTGAGGTTGCCCATAACCTCAAATGATGATCCTACCTCGCCGAATTACAAAGACAAACCAGCGCGAAGTCCAAATTTCGAGGAGGCCGATAACTACTGTTTGTGGCTCGCTGAAAAGACAGGCCTGCCTTATTCGCTACCTTCAGAGGCCCAGTGGGAATACGCAGCACGGAACCGAGGCCAACCCATTGCCTTTGCAACTGACACTGGGGAAGTCGAGCTAGACAAGTATCTTCAGCGTCCATCGCAATATATTGATCCGATGCAGCCTGTTTCTGGCAACGCTCTGATTCATTCATCAAATGATGTGGAGCGTCGTCCTGTTGGATCTTATCCTCCAAATCCTCTCGGTTTGCATGATATGACTGGGAATGTGGCGGAATGGACGAAAGACTGGTTCTATCCCGGTTATGATCATCTCCCGGCCAAGAATCCTGTAGCAAAGCAGCCGAGCAACGAACATGCGGATAAAAGGGTTGTAAGAGATCTGGCGGGATTGGGTGATCATGTTGGCGGCAATGCGACGGTCTACGGGAGAATGGGACGAAGCCTGAACTCCTACTATCAAGGCTTCCGCTGCGTTGTTAATCACTTAAAGCCCATCAATTAATTTGATCCTGACCAAGTATTAGGTCCACCCAGACTTGGAAAATCTGGCTACTGGGTCGAAAAAGGTAGCCGTGAGCACGCCGCAGCCACCGCAACATACAGAAAGGTTTATCACGATGATGACCCGATCTATGGACTTCAGGGGAGCTGATATATCGCCCACAACCCGGTCTGGAAATGCCTCCGGTAAAGGTTGATATCTGGTGATTGAAAACGCGAAAAAGCTATTCGACGCTGTAGCTAGTAAATTCGGGACATCCTCAAATACTCTGCTGCTTAGTGGCAGCTTGAGTAGTGGTTATGCTCCATCGCAGCCCGGTCTCATTGAGTCACAGGATGAGGTTTTCTTGTCCTTAAAAACGGGCAGTTCAGAAAGTAAGGGGACTCTGACTGGCATAGGCTTTTTTATCGGTGGGTTTGGACTGACTGTATTTCTTGCTATTGGTTTATTTGGCGAGACTTTGGGTGCGGATTGGTGGTTTTTGCTGTTCTCGCTTCTGGCTATTGCCGTACCAATGATATGGGAGATAAGTCGCCCACCATCTTTGCCAATTATTTTTAACCGGCGGACTCAGGAAGTTTACTATGAAATGAAAGGGGACCTTTATCATGCTAATTGGGATGGTATTGAGGCGGTTGCCTACGAATACAAGATTATAAATCAGTATTCGGGATCGATAGTCCACGGTAATTTGGAAATCATTCTCCAAAAATTTGGCGCACCGGACGAACGGATCGTATTGAATCTGTCAGGTGTGCCGGCAGGCAAACGTTTGCCTGCCTTGATTGGCATTTGGGAGTATTTACGATGCTTTATGACGGTCGGCCCCTGGTTTGATGAAGCAGGCAGGAAAACAGAATCCCGGAACACCTTTATAGAAAAGGGTTTGAAGTCTGGCAGAGTTTCATTTCTTGATCAGTTGCTTCAGGGGAGAAAATTTATTGGCGAAGAGCGTAAAGAAGGAAACGGCATTTCTGGAAGCGCCTTCTTATACTGGTTAGATTCTTATCTTCTCTTCCCATTTGCATTCGGGATGGAATGTGTCCAGAAAATCGATAGGATGAGAAGCCGAAAGCACTGGCCAGACGTGGTACAGGAACGCCTGGATCCAAACGGCCCTACAACCCGCCTGATCGATATCGAAGAAGACTACATGGCGCAAAAACAGAAGGAGTTGGACGAGCTTCATGAAAGAATGCGCAAAACTCTTCCCCGGTAGGTCTTTTCTCAGCAGAGCCAATCGTTTGCTGCGTTGATAACCAGTCTCAACCCATTAACTAACCTCCCAGCGCCAGAAAAATGCTCAGAAAAAACCACATTGATTGGCCGCTCCTGTGGTCCGCAATAAAAGCTGACCTAGGCATTATGCTAACGATGCTGTGCGTAGGAATAATCACCACCGCTGTGGGTGGTGGCATTTTCTACGTCGACTTTGGCGACTGGGGTGCCATGATTGCGGGAGGTTTCTTCGCATTGATGGGCGCTGGGTTGGTTCTGCTTGCTATCGTCATGACTTACTCGGGTACCAGCTACCTCTACGGCCAGGCCTTGCTACGGAAGCACGGTGTAGAGGTGGACGGCGTACTGACCAAAAAAGAAGCGGATTGTCAGTTTCATCAGGAATACGACCATCGAAATGAGCCACAGGGGGAAGGGCATTATCAGTGTAACCTTTTGATTAAGTTTGATTTTCAGTTTGATGGCCAAAATCACAGCGGGGCCTTCTATCTGAGTAAGCTGGCGACGTTCGACAAGTTGCAGGAGGGTGACCCGGTGCCCCTCAAGGTACTCAGGTTTGATCCCTCCGTTCACAAGGTACGAGAGCGGCGTCTGGCAAATATGTTGAAGGGGCGTGAGCCCCAAATGCCTTCTCTCGTTCCCGAAGGGGCCGAAATTGGTCAGCTGGCTTAAGGAAAGAGACCCCAAAACACAAGGATTGAACCATTGAAAACCCTGAATATCCTCAAATATGCCTTCACACTCATTGGCGCCGGTATGCTTGTTGGTGCGGTGATGAGTTACAGCAGTACGGTGTCATTTATCGAGCGAGCTACGGAAGCCACGGGCACGGTCATTGATCTGGAACGTTCTCGTTCCAGCGATTCAACTACCTACTATCCGGTGGTCGTTTTCGAGGATATCCGTGGTCGGGAGATCGAGTTCCGGTCGAGCTCCGGCTCAAATCCGCCGTCGTTCAGTCGCGGCGAAAGTGTGTCTGTGTTTTACGAACCGTCAGCTCCGGAGAGTGCTCGAATCAACAGCTTCTTCTCCCTGTGGGGGCTGCCCATGATTCTTGGAGGTATGGGGCTCGTGTTTGGCGCCATTGGCGGCGGGATGCTGTTGTTTGGTTGGAAGAAGAGCCGCTCACAGGCTTACCTGAAAGATCACGGCACCGAGGTGCTCGCAATATTTTCGTCGGTTGAGCAAAACACCAGTCTGACCGTAAACGGTCGTAACCCGTTCCGCATTGTCTGCCAGTGGCAGCATCCGCAAACCGGTGAGCTTCATGTATTCCGAAGCGATAACCTGTGGTTCGATCCGAGTAATCATATTCACCAGGAAACAGTGCCCGTGCTGGTCGATGAGGCCAATCTCAAGCGCTATTGGGTGGATACCTCATTCCTGCCCAAGCTGGCCAGCTAGCAGCCTTTTTGCCTCAGGTTCCCGGTGGGCACGAGTTTTCGTGGCCCATCGCACAAATGTATCTACGCTCATACCGTTTGTCGGCCCAGGTTTCATAAATCCGCCTGGCAATTGGGTGAATCACCGGCCACAGCAGCGGCTTGAATAACCAGCCAAATCGGGTGTGCGACCAGGCTCGCACATTGGCGTGCAATCCCGTTACCCACTCCCCGGTCCAGCTCATCAGATGCAATCGCCGAAGCAGTTGCTCCCGGGAAGGGAGTTGCTGGTTGCACGGGTTTTGTTCGTGAATATCCGCAAAGATCAGGTTGCCGGTCTGCAATCTTCGCAGGGTGCGTATCTCACGCGCGCACAGGGGGCAGGAGCCATCGTAGAACAATGTATCGTAACGCGGTGCCATGGGTTCTCCGCTGTCAGCTGGTTATTCTGGAGGTATACGGTGTGCTGGGCGCGGATGGTTCAGTTTCCTCAAATGCATTTGGTAATTGTTTGATAATGCGGGTGCTTCCTGTAAACGCTACACTGTGTTGCTAATCGCCAGATTGTTGCGCTGGCGAAACTCCTGTGCCCTGAGCGGCACTCCGACAAGGTATAACGGCCCATGGATGACCAGAAGACAGAATCCCCGCAATCGAATGGCACAGGTTCGCGATCGTTCGCGGATCTCTCCACGCCAATCTACGGGTTGTTCATCCTTGGCATTCTGTACACCCTGTATATTGCTCATCAGATTGTTCTCCCGATCATCCTGGCGGTACTGACCAGCCTGTTACTGGCGCCTCTGGTCAAAAAGGCTTACTTGCGCTGGCGCATACCGCGTGTGGTATCCGCATTGGTTCTGGTGCTGGCGGTCCTTGCCGGAATTCTGGGGCTGGGTGCCGCGGTCGCCACGCCAGCTCTGGAGTGGGCCCAGAAAGCACCGGAGGGGCTGTCTCGCCTGTTGGTGGGGGAAAGTGAGATCATGCGCCAGATCGACAAGGTCAGTCAGTCTGCCGAGCAGGTCGAAAAATCGGTTGAAGAGCTTTCCAAAGATCAGGGCACCAAACCCACCACGGTGGTTCTGCAAACCGACTCCTGGCGCAGTCAGTTAATGTCCAAGGCCCGAAACGGCATTGCCGGGCTGGCGCTGGCACTGGCGTTAACCTATTTCCTTTTGGTCAGCGGCGACCGGTTGATTCGCAACTTCGTCAAGCAGTTGCCCCGGTCCCAGCGCAAGACAGTGCTGAGGATCACCCACGATTCCCAGCATCAGATAGCGCAGTATCTGGCGGTACTGGGGTTGTCCAATACGTCTGTCGGCGTGTTGACCGGCCTGATCTGTTGGGCCATCGGCCTGCCAGACCCGGCCGTCTGGGGCCTGATTGCAGGCCTTGCCCGGTTTATTCCGTACCTTGGTAACATGCTTACCATCACCCTGTTGGCCATAGTCTCCGCCATTTCCCTGGACGTGCTCTGGATGATGGTGCTTGCGCCGATCAGCTTCATTGTGCTCACCACGATTGTCGGATTTTTCCTTGAGCCCTGGATTCATGGTTTCCGGATGGCCATCAACCCCGTGATCATCTTTGTTTCGATCTTCTTCTGGGGCTGGTTGTGGGGGCCAGTGGGGGTTCTCCTTGCTGTGCCCTTGATGACGGTTATCCAGGTGGTCCTCAAGCAGATTCCGCGATTAAGGCCGGTTTATCGGGTAATCGCTCGGTAAACCGGTTGAGTCTAATGGATATCCGTAACAGGCCCTGACACACCCGGTGATCTTTCCTATTCTGTCTGGGTAGTTTATTCACCAGAACAGGAGGGTCTGTTGCCGATGATCCCGTCCTCAATGAAGGCGATGGTTCTGAAAGGCCATGGCGGAATTGATCAGCTCATGTATCAGGATGTACCGGTACCTCAGCCGAGGGAAGGCGAGGTGCTGGTTCAGGTAACTGCCACCGCCAAGAACAACACAGACCGCAAAGCCCGTGAGGGGCTATACCCCACTAAAAAAGGGGAAATGACGTCGTTCCAGATGGGCGGCAAGCCTACGCTCACCTTCCCGCGCATTCAGGGGGCCGATATTGTCGGTCGTATTGTTGCTGTGGGCACGGGTGTCAGTGAACAGCGTATCGGCGAACGCGGCTTGTTGGACTTCAACATCTATGCGGACAACCGCACAGACATCAATCTCACGCCGGATTATTACGGGCATGGCGCAGATGGCGGATACGCCGAGTACGTCGCTTTACCGTCCGATCAGTTCCATCACATTCCCAATCCGGACCTGGCCGACGCCGAGCTCGCTTCCATGGGGATGTGTTCTTATCAGACCGCCTACCACATGCTTACCTCCGCCAATATTCAGGCTGGTGAACGCGTGCTGGTTACCGGTGCCAGCGGTGGCGTGGGTACGGCACTGATTCAGCTCTGCCGGATTATCGGTGCCATTCCCTATGCTCTGAGCCAGAAGGACAAGGCTGATCCATTGCTGAAGCTCGGCGCCGAGGCCGTTCTCGACAGAACTGACATGGATAGCTTTGTCGATCGGGTGAAGGCGGAAACCGGAGGCAAGCCGCTGGACGCGGTCATGGACCTGGTGGGCGGCGACATGACGGACCGTTTCATCGACGCCATGATTTTTGACATGAATGCCCGGAGCACCTATCCGAGGCTGAGTATTGCCGGGGCCAGTGGCGGCAACATCAGCGAAATTCTCTGGACCCGCATCTATCTGTACCAGGTGCAGATTTTCGGTGTGTCCCATGGCACCCGGGAAGAGGCAGAGCAGCTGATGAGATGGATCCGGAGCGGTGATTTGAAGCCGGTACTGCACGGTGCTTTCCGGTTGTCTGAGTTGCACCGCGCGGAGGAGTACTTCGTGAACCGAGGCAGCAATTACCTGGGGAAGATCGTGATTGTGCCCGATGCCAAGTGGCAGGAGCACGGGCAACCCTATGAGGTGGAGGCGGACTGATGAAACCGGAACTGACCATTCAGTTGATGGACACTCACGCCGGTGGTGATGTCAGCCGCATTGTTACCGGCGGCATTGACCTGTTGCCCGGCGACACCGTGCGGGCGCAGATGGAGTACCTCCGGGACGATGCTGACGGCTTGCGCAAACTCCTGCTGGAGGAGCCCTATGGCATTCCCGAAATGTCCGTGGATTTGCTTGTCCCTGCCACCGATCCCAGGGCGGCGGCTGGGTACATTATTATGGAGGTGATGGGATATCCCATCTATTCGGGTTCCAACACCATCTGTACGGCGACGGCGGTCCTCGAGGCTGGCATAGTGCCAAAGCAGGAGGGCAAGCAACATTTCATGCTGGAATCGCCGGCGGGTCTCGTGAACATTGAAGCTATTGTTCATGATGGCGTGGTAGAAGCGGTCACCTGCGAGGGCTTGCCGAGCTACATCCACACCCACGATGCCAGTATTAACGTGCCGGGCATTGGCGAGGTTGGCTACAGTGTGGCCTATAGTGGCGGGTTCTATGCCCTGGTGGATGCCAAATCACTGGGCTTTGACCTGACCCTTGACGAGGAACGGGAGCTGGCCCGCACCGCGCATGCCATTGTCGAGGCCATTCAGGCTGCCCGTGGATTTTCCCACTACACCCTGGGTGATGTCGGGCCTCTGCCATTTCTGCACTTTATGGGACCGGAAGAAAAAGTGGCCGATGGCTATTTCCGCTCACGATCGGCCACCTACGTCCACCCCGGCGTAATCTGTCGTAGCACTACCGGTACCGGCACCTCGGCCAGGCTTGCGTTGATGAACTACGAAGGCCGAATCCAGCCGGGCGACAAGCTGGAAACCGTTTCCCTTCGCGATACCGGGTTCATCGGTGAATTCACCACGGTAGAAACCGAGGGCGACTATCAGGTGGTCAAGAACAGTATCACCGGCAAGGGCTATGTGATTGCCCATTCGGACATCGTCGTGAACTGCGACGATCCCATGGTCGACTGTGATGGTCTGCACCACATTCTCTCAAGTCGCCATCCACAGCGCCCTGCAACCGAGACGGACGCCACCGCCTGAAGCAATTGCTGCATGCGCCATCGGCGACTAAGATTGATTCAGTAACTCAATCAGTCGCTATGCGTCGTTAATGGGCAGGCTCTGGCAGGGCCTTGCCCACGATACAGGGAATGGTGTCCATGCAGCTTCTTGAGATGTTTTATAAAGAGCGACTCCGTGCACTCGGATGGTCGTTGGTGTTGTCTTTGCTGGTGGGGTGTTCCGAGTCTGCGGAGTCGCCATCGCCTCAGCCCGTTGCGGTGTCGGTGGTGGAGCTCAAAACCTCGGAGGTTCGACCTTCCCGGGAATTCGTTGCCCGCACGTCAGCGTCCGCCCGGGCAGACATCACGGCCCGGATCGAGGCCGAAATCCGTGAGGTGCTGTTCAGAGAGGGCGCGCGGGTGGAGCAGGGGCAGGTGTTACTGCGGCTGGAAGATACGCGCGCCAATGCCGATCTGCAGCAGGCTGAAGCAGAGCTGGCTGCAGCCCGTGCCGAGCTGGACTCCGCGCGCCGGAATCTGGACCGGGGAGAGGATGTTGCGGGTAAAGGCTTCCTGTCGGCAGCAGATCTCGACAAACTCAAGGACCGTTTCAGCGCTGCTCAAAGCCGCCTTCAGACCGCAGAAGCGGCGCTTCAGAAGGCACGCACCAATCTTGATTATGCGGAACTCAAGGCTCCCTTCAACGGCTGGGTAGGCCGCCTGAATTATGATGTCGGCGCGGTAGTCGGGCCGGCTACTGGTCCCATTACGTCGGTACTGGTGACGGACCCGATGTACGTGGAGTTTCAGGTCAACGAGGCTGACTTCATTGCGTTTCGCCGGGCGGGTGCCGAATCCGCGCAGGCAGTCGCGAAGAGTCTGGACCTTTCACTGACCTTGTCCGATGGTGAAGTCTACGCCCAGCCGGGCACGCTCGACTTCGCCGATGTGCAGACCGACGCCAGTACCGGTACCGTGGCAATTCGTGCCGTGTTCCCGAATCCGGATGCGGTCCTGGTGCCTGGTCTTTACGTCACGCTGAAAGTCTCCGGACATACCGGAGAGGCACGGGTCCTGGTACCGCAGGTGGCGATTCAGGAGACCATTGAAGGCAAGTTTGTCCTGCTGGTGGATGACCAGAATCAGGTGGCCCAGCGATTCATTAAGACCGGCGCCCGTGACGGAGCATTACTGGTCGTGGAATCCGGCCTGGAGGCCGGGGACCGGGTCATTGTTGAAGGGCTGCAGAAGGTTCGTGCCGGCGTCGCGGTGAATCCGGTCCGCAAAGACATCGATCCAGACACCGGCGTGTTGAGCCAGCCCGGTGAGGCACAGCCATGATCAGCCGCGTGTTTATTCAGCGCCCGAAGTTTGCCTTCGTTATTTCCATTCTCATCACGCTCGCGGGGGCGCTCGCATTACGTATCCTGCCTGTCAACATGTACCCGGACATGGCGCCACCCCAGGTTCAGGTGACTGCGACGTTGCCAGGCGCCAGCGCCCAGGTGGTAGAGGAGGCTGTCATACGACCGGTGGAGCAGCAGCTCAACGGCGTGGAGGGCATGATTTACATGGAATCATCGGCCTCCAGTGACGGTACCGCCAAAATCACGCTGACCTTTGAAAGCGGGACCGACACGGACATTGCCCAGGTGAATGTGCAGAACCGGGTCGCGCTGGCCGAGCCCTTCCTGCCAGATGAGGTCCGGCGCCAGGGTGTTATCGTCAGCAAGCAATCCGGCAACATGCTGCTGGGCATCAACCTGACTTCCAGCCGGGACGACCTGGACGGTGTGTTTCTCAGCAACTATGCCTCAAACAATCTCGTGGAGGCGTTGGGCCGGGTTGCCGGGGTGGGCTCCGCCGAAGTGATGGGCGCCAAGGATTACAGCATGCGGGTGTGGCTGAATCCCCGCCGCATGGCCGCTCTGGATGTGACGGTCGCGGAGGTAGCCGCCGCGCTGAAGGAGCAGAACCAGATTGTCGCCGCCGGTAAGCTCGGACAATCGCCGGTGCCTGCCGGGCAGCAGTTTGTCTATAGCATCCAGACACGGGAGCGGTTATCGGACCCGGAAGAATTCGGGCAAACGATCCTGCGGTCCCGGCCGGACGGCGGATTTGTCCGGCTGCGGGATGTCGGCCGGATTGAGCTAGGGTCGCGGTCCTACACTTCCACCGCGAAACTGAACAACCGCGACACGGCCTTTCTGGTGATCTACCAGCTCCCGGATGCCAACGCGCTGGATGTGGCAGAAAGGGTGAAAGCCTTGGTCGAAAGTGCCTCGGCAAGTTTTCCCGAGGGCGTGGAATACAGCGTTCTGTACGACACCACGGAGTTTATCAGCCGGTCTATCAGCGAAGTGGTCGTTACGCTGTTTCAGGCGGTTGGCCTGGTCATTCTCGTGGTTTTCCTGTTTCTTCAGAACTGGCGGGCCACCCTGATACCCAGTATCGCCATTCCGGTTTCGCTGATCGGAACCTTCGCGGTGATGTCCGTACTTGGCTATTCCATCAATACGATCACGCTGTTCGGCCTGGTTCTGGCGATCGGGATTGTGGTAGATGACGCCATCGTGGTGATCGAGAACGTCGAGCGCATCCTCAAGGAAGAAGCCTTGCCAATCCGTGAGGCGGTCAGCAAAGCCATGGCAGAGGTGACCGGCCCGGTCATCGCCACCACGCTGGTGCTGCTGGCGGTCTTTGTGCCGGTTGCCTTCATGCCGGGCATTACCGGCAAACTGTATCAGCAGTTTTCGGTCACGATCTCGGTGGCTGTGATCATATCCTCTGTTAACGCTCTTACGCTTAGTCCGGCTCTGTGTGTGGCCCTGCTCGGGCGAGGTGGCGATCAATCTGTCCGGTGGCTTCGGCCCTTTGAGACACTGATTACGCGCAGTACGGGTGGTTATTCCAAAGCCGTGGCTCAGCTCCTGCGCAAAGGAATTCTGGTAGGGCTGGTACTACTGGTTGTGCTGGTCGCCGGTGGCGGGCTATTCAAGGCGGTACCATCGGCGTTCGTGCCTCCGGAAGACCAGGGCTTCCTGTTCGTCGATGTCCAGTTGCCAGATGCGGCCTCGCTGGAACGCACCGATGCTGTGCTGGAAAAAGTGACGGACATGGTGCTTGAAGACCCGGCAGTGACGGATTTTATAACCGTGTCGGGCTTTTCCCTGCTGGGAGGCGCCGCGTCCAACAACGGCCTTGGCATTGTCATGCTCAAGGATTGGGAAGAGAGGGAATCGCCGGAGCTTGGCCTGGGCAGCGTGATCCCCAGGCTCTATTCGAAACTCTGGACCGTATCCGAGGCCCAGGTGATGGTGTTTAATCCGCCGCCCATTCCCGGCCTGGGCACCTCTGCCGGTTTTGACTATCGCCTTCAGGACAATCAGGGGCGCGATGTTTCGGAGCTGGCACAGGTGATGAATGGCCTGATTTTTCAGGCGAACCAGCATCCGGCCCTGTCCCGGGTATACAGTACCTACCGTGCCAATATCCCCCAGTACCTTCTGGAAGTGGACAGAAACAAGGCCAAGGCCCTTGGCATTCAGCTCTCCGATATTTTCTCGACGTTGCAAACCCAGCTGGGCTCCCTGTACGTGAATGATTTCACCCGATTCGGAAAAAACTACCGGGTGTTGTTGCAGGCCGAAGGCGAGTATCGCCAACGGCCAGAGGATCTCACTCACTATTTTGTCCGAAACCAGGACGGTGACATGGTGCCACTGACAACATTGGCGTCGTTGGCGCCCGTGCTGGGGCCGTCCAGTATCCAGCACTTCAACCTCAAACGCTCGGTCACCCTGTCCGGTGAACCAGCACCGGGGTTTGCCAGTGGGGATGCGATCAACGCCATGGAAGCCCTGTCTGAGAGCCTGCCCCAGGGCTATGAGTTCAGCTGGGCCGGTCAGAGCCTGCAGGAAATCCAGGCGGGTAACCTGGCCGGGGTGATCTTTGTGCTGGCTTTGGTATTTGTGTATCTGTTTCTGGTGGCCCAATACGAAAGCTGGAGCCTGCCTGTTGCGGTTCTCGGTGCGGTGCCGCTGGCACTCGCTGGTGCCATGGCCGGGCTCTGGCTGGTGGGGCTGGCGAACAATATCTACGCCCAGGTGGGGCTGGTATTGCTGATCGGTCTTTCCACCAAAACAGCCATCTTGATTGTCGAGTTTGCCATGCAACTGAGGGCATCGGGACTGTCTACGGCCGAGGCGGCTCAGAAGGCCGCCGTGCTGCGATTCCGAGCGGTTCTGATGACGGCGCTGTCGTTTGTATTGGGTGTTCTGCCGCTCGTCTTCGCCAGTGGTGCCGGCGCCGCCAGCCGCGTGAGCCTGGGTATTACCGTGCTCAGCGGCATGGTGGCGGCGACGATTTTGGGGACATTGCTGGTGCCAGTGTTCTATCAGTGGATCCAAAGCATTCGGGATCGGCGAATGGCAGCGGGTCAGGGCGCTTTGTAGCCCGGTCGCGGCACAGATCAGGCCCTGGTTCGTCGTTTTTCTGCTCGCCGCATCCAGAGCCAGGCGATAAACGCAATCACAGACACCGCCGCGATAATCAGCGTCGCCAGTGCGTTGATCTCTGGTGACACTCCCATCCGAACGGAGGAGAACACCACCATCGGCAAGGTGGTGGCTCCCGGGCCAGAGACAAAGCTGGCAATTACCAGGTCGTCCAGCGACAGGGTAAATGCCAGCAGCCAGCCGGAAACCAGTGCCGGAGCGATTACCGGCAGGGTGATGACAAAGAAGGTTTTCAGCGGCGTGCAGCCCAGATCCATGGCGGCTTCCTCAATGGAACGATCCACTTCTCTCAGGCGCGCACTCACCACCACAGCCACGTAGGCGCTGCAGAAGGTGGTATGGGCAATCCAGATGGTGGCCATGCCACGATCCGTCGGCCAGCCGATCAGTTGGGCCATTTGCACGAACAGCAGCAACAATGACAGGCCGGTGATCACCTCTGGCATTACCAGAGGGGCGGTGATCATGCTGGACAGCAACGTGCGCCCGCGCATCTTCTTGAACCTCGTGATCACGAACGCGCACAGGGTGCCCAAACACACCGCCATGCCGGCGGAATAGAAGGCAATGCGCAGGCTCATCCACACCGCCGACAGGATCTGTTCGTTGGCGAGCAGGGCGCCGTACCATTTGGTGGAGAACCCGGCCCATACCGATACCAACCTTGAGGCGTTGAACGAGTATACGATCAGCACCACCATGGGCAGATACAGGAACAGCATGCCCAGCATCAGCATGGTCTTCGAGAAACCGGGGGCTTTTAACCTAACCATTCTTTTCCATCTCCCGGGCCTGGAAGCGGTGGAACAACACAATGGGTACCAGCAGCAGCGCCAGCATCACGATTGCCAGCGCAGAGGCCACCGGCCAGTCTCGGTTGTTGAAGAACTCTTCCCAGAGCACCTTGCCGATCATCAGGGTATCCGGACCACCCAGCAGTTCCGGAATCACGAATTCGCCCACGGCTGGAATGAACACCAGCATGGAGCCAGCCAGGATTCCGGCCCTGGACAACGGCAGGGTAATGGCCCAGAAGGTGGTCAGGCTGCGGCAGCCCAGATCCGACGCCGCTTCCAGCAGGCGTATGTCCAGCTTCACCAGGTTGGTGTAGATGGGCAGGATCATGAACGGCAGGTAGGCATAGACAATCCCCAGAATCACCGCGAAGTTGGTGTTCAGCATTTTCAGTGGCGATTCGATTACGCCCAGCCACAGCAGGAAGCTGTTGAGCAGGCCCTGGTTACCGAGTATGCCCATCCAGGCATACACCCGAATCAGGAACGAGGTCCAGGACGGCAGCATCACCATCAGCAGGAACACCAGTTGCCAGTGCTTCGGCGCGCGGGCCATGGCATAGGCCATGGGGTAGCCGATCAGCAGGCAGAACAAGGTGGCCAGAAACGCGGTTTTCATCGAGCCCCAATAGGCGGCAATGTAGAGGCTGTCGGAAGCCAGGAACAGGTAATTGCCAAAGTTCACCACCACCGACAGGGTATTCTCCACCCATCGGAACACCGGCTCGTAGGGCGGAATGGCCATTACTGCCGAGGTCAGGCTGATCTTCAGCACCAGCGCAAACGGTAGCAGGAAGAACAGCAGTAACCAGGCGAAAGGCACACCGAAGACGACCCGTCGGTGAAATACTACCGCCCGCACCCGCTCCGCCAGAGGGGTTGCCAGAATCTTCTTGGTCATGGCGTCAGTTCCAGAGCAGGATAGGGCTGGAGGCTTCCCAGGATACATAGACCCGGTCGCCCCAGGTGGGCCGCTCACCACGGCGT
>Ga0207798_100201_pt1 | contig 19642 bp, 19 predicted proteins | sample TtanPargueraPR_8_FD_187278 | JGI IMG/M metagenome (GOLD analysis project Ga0207798, IMG submission 187278) | Anaerobic enrichment media microbial communities from Bioluminiscent Bay, La Parguera, Puerto Rico - Tt and E1 (SPAdes) | ecosystem: Environmental > Aquatic > Marine > Unclassified ... | reverse complement strand
GTTTAGATAATGATTGTGACCCGTCAACTCCTGATGATGTTGATGCAGATGGAGATGGTGTTTCAGTTTGTGATGGAGACTGCGATGACAATAATGCTGCTGTGTATCCAGGGGCTACTGAAATAACCTGTGACGGGTTAGATAATGATTGTGACCCGTCAACTCCCGATGAAGTAGATGCAGATGGCGATGGTGTTTCAATATGCAATGGAGACTGTGATGACAACAATGCTGCTGTATATCCAGGTGCAATAGAAATCACTTGTGATGGTTTTGATAATGACTGTGACCCGTCAACACCTGATGTTGTTGATGCGGATGGTGACGGTATTTCAGTTTGTGATGGAGACTGCGATGACAATAATGCTGCTGTGTATCCAGGAGCCGCAGAAAACTGTAGTGATGGTCTTGATAATGATTGTAATGGTCTGACAGATGAATATGATCCAAGTTGTGCTGGATGCACTGATTCATACGAGCCAAATGAAAACTGCGGTTCTTATAAACCCCTTGGAACAATTGGTGAATTTGATTCTGAAAGTACTTGGATGATGACCATTTATCCAGATGGGGATCACGATTTTTTCCGTTTTTATGCAGAGGAAGGATCACACACTTGTGTTCCATTAACCAGTCAAAGTTATTCAGTTCGTGTTCGTTTGGCACCCCCAACGGGATTGGATTGTAGTGAATTTGATCTTTATTTATACGATGACAATTGTGATTTGATAGGTAGTTCTACCTTAGGTAGTTGTAGTGAAGAAGAAATCATCGTCAATTGGAGTGGAACTTGTGGTACAGATGATTCGCGATATTTTCGAATTGAGGTTCGTGGCTATGGAGTAGCTTCGAGTTGTGCAGAGTATACATTAGGTATTGATATGTATGAAAATTAAAATAATGCTATCCCATAAACCTTACAAATATGAATGCCGGGGGTGCCCTCCCGGCATTTTTGTTCGTATTTCTTATAAAAAAATTGTTCAATCTAGCACATAACCAAAAATAACTAAATCTATATTTTCATGAAAAAACTCGATCTGTAGGTTTTGATATATTGAAATAGAAGTAAATTATAGGTTCCTTGTAAATCTGCATTTAGGGTAGTTTTCACATCCAAGAAACCTTGATCCAGCGTTAGGCCCTTTCTTTGTAGTTCTCACTACAAGTTTATTTCCACATTTAGGGCAAACCGTCTTAGAGGAGTGTCTTATTTTTAATGACTTTATGTGTTCTCTCCTGGAAATAGTGGAATTAGTTAAATGATGGCTGATTATTCCAGATATACGATCGACTTCTGAAGGAGAAAGTAGATGAGTTTTGTAACGTTTAATGTATCTCCTGAGTCCAGAGTTCATTACATTATCCGGGAGTGGGGTCTTAAACCTACAATCTCCAACAAAATAGACAACCGTCTGAATAATTGATTCATTAAGACCAAGAAACTCGGAAAGAACCTTCTTCTGTCTATAAACTTGCCGAATGGGATTTTGAAAAGAAAACTTATGACCATATAACGTTTGTGTCCATTTGGATTGATTTTCAGATCCGAAAATCCAGCCTTTAATGTTCTTCGTTTCAACTATGAATAGTCCGAATGGCGACACCAACAGGTGATCAATCTGAGTTGTGCCATTTCTTCCGGGAATGATAATATTATGGAATCTACGGTACTCCTTAGAGTTTAGCGTTAACCATATTTTAAAAGTTGTTTTCTTTTCACCGAACCATCCTCGAAGAAGCCTCATCAATTTAAAATATTTAGTTTAAAAATCGAATTAATAACACTATTAATAGAATCAACAGTATAAGTTTTATCAAGTTTGCCAATCTCCACCAGGGTAGTTTTTTTCTCCTTCCGGGTCAATAATAAGTTTCAAAATAACAGTTTTGTGTCAAAATATAAAATCTGAAAATTTAGATGATTAATTGTAAATTACTAAACAAAACCATTGATTTGGCCACAAAATCAAACAATAACTACCTGATATACTGAAACATATTACATATACCCCCCTTGTTTTAAACCTGAGGCAAAAAAAGTTTGGTTCCCTGTATTGTGGTTTCCCAAGGTGTCAACCTTTTGTACTACCCCCCTGGGGTTGTTCCCTTAATTCTATAGTACATGTTTCTGATATTGTGTGCAACAAAATAGCATTGGTTCTCTTTTGATAGGTAGGGACGTTTACTTCCATAATGAACCAATAATTTGTTAAAGTTAGAAGGGTCTTTAAAATACATTTCCCTAATTGTTTTTGGGCTCAAAAATTTACTGCCTGTTTTCTGGTTTGAAATATCAATTCCTGTAACCAAACATTTTCTTTTTTCGGGGTTTTCAGTATGTCGCAAATTGACACTATATAACAAGGGGTCAATTTCCCCCTGATGAGGTTTTACTAAGTTTGTCAGTTTAACCTGGTTTATGTCGGTCAATTTCCCCCGTTTTTCTTTTAATGGTTCCCGGTCAATTTCCCCCTGAGTTCCTGGATCACATAAGTACTTAATTTTCTGAATTATCAATCTCCGAATTTCTTTTTTCAATTCGTTGGCCCCGGTTCGTTCCAAAAGTTCATTGAACCGTTTCAATCTTCTTTCATATGTCTTACGGTCCCGTTTGTAGTTCGGGTGTTTTGGTTCTGTGGGTTTTATGCCTTTCCAGAATGAAGGATTGTGTCCCTGGATGAATAGTTCCCGGTCTTTGTTGTTCAATTTGCTGTAATCTGCCTTTAAATTACCTATCAACACCTCATCAAAAGTTTGTACTATTAATTCACCTATTCGTTCCAGGTGGCCCGGTCTTATCAAATCTGAAAGGGTTTTGATTCCGGCACGGTTTATCTTCTCCATTTTGATATATTTCAGTTCAAACCTCAAGATATTACGGTTCAGTTTGTTTTGAATCCCTTTGTTGTACGACTTGATAAAAAATTGAGTGTGTGAACATTCCCTATACCGTTTGGTCTTTTCATGTTGCCAGGTAAAAGGTTCTCCTCTGTGCATAATTATTTGATTCAAAAACCTGTCCGGGGTATGTGGTAACTCTAAATTTACACCAATTTCTAAGTTATTTAGAATTGATTTTTCGGGGTCAATCCCTAAATCGTGTTTCATTCCCAGAATAGTATTTTCTAACCTTCTAAAATTAAAATCGTTATAGTTATGTAACCCCCCGTTTGAATAGGTGTGCAGACTTCCCCTCAGTTCAGTTCGGCCTGGATAAAAGGTGAAGATTAAACCTTCTTTTTTTGCCTCTGGTGGTTTATTGGATATTTCCCCGGTCTTTGTATTCGCTGAAACAAAGGGTTCAATTTGTGGATTGTTAATATACGTTTCCTGGGGTCCCGGTAAGGACAATATTTTAAAACCGTCAAACATTAAATGACTATATTTGTATAGGTGTTACATTGGTAACATTAAAATTTTAAACTATTTAACGGGAGTCCAGGGGTGGATCCCCGTTAATTCTTTAGTTCAATGTTTCCAGGTAGTTTTGAATAAATTGTTCCCTCACGGGTTTAGGCGGTGTAAATCCCCTGAAATAATGGACCGTTAATAGTTGTCCGTCACTGCTAAACTGAAACAGGCAAAAACTTTTCTTTTGCGGACGGGTGTAGCCGTCATCCCCGAAGAAGGTTCTTATTTCAGTTGTGGGCCTCATCCCTGAAAAAAATGTTCGTTTTCCTTTCATGATCCGGCCCTGGATTACTTGATCGGCTCCCCGTTCCCTCATTTCCCTGGCCTGGCTGTCCTGAATTTGCAGTTCGAAAGGAAGGCGGTTGAATCCGGGCGGTTGGGCCTTTAGTTCAAAATACCTTGAATCTGGGTTGTACTGGTAGGCTACTAACTTTGCCTCTGGTAACTTAAAATTTTGAACCATAACATCTACCTCCTGTACTTTTTATAAACTTCGGTCAATGCCTGGTTAATTTCCTGGGTTTTAAATAATACCCGGCCACCTATACGATAACTTTTTAGGGTTCCGTCGTTGGTTAATCGGTTAAGGGTTACCAAAGAAATATGCAATTTCTTTGCGGTTTCCTTCCTGGTTAGATATTCCGGTTCTGCCGTGATTTGTTCCGGTTTGTTCTCCCAGATTGTTTCAGCAATTTGATTTAATTCGTTTCTTAAATCTTGCCTGGTCATGTGGATTAATAATTCTGTCATTCCAATAAATTTTTAATTATTTATTGGTTTCAAAATTATTGGGGTTTAATGGTTAGGGTGGGGGGAACTCTCCGGGGAAAATGAATTTATTTTAATTCTTCTTTATGAACTTCTAAATCCTTACTTATTCTTTCAATAATATTTTGTAGTTGGTTTTTAACTTTTATTAAATCGTCTTTTTTTACTCCGCTTTGGTCTTTCCCTAGATGGTACACAGGTCTTTCGGGTCGGGTCAAAATATCAGCTATTTGTTTAGACGAATAGCCCGTTAACATTTCAATTGCAGTTGCAAGATGTTGGTTTTGTGGGTTTGGCGCAATTAATAACTTTTCGCGCAAATAATAGAAAAGTATCGTTGTTTGTTCCCTCGTTAATATTGGTTTTCCTTTAGGTTTTTGAGGATGAAATGACTCTGATTCTTCATTTGGCTTTTGTAATTCCCGAATAAAATCTTTCAACTCTTCATAAAACCTAAAATCGGGATCATTCTTTATCTGTCCTTCCAATGTCATTTGAGAATCAGAAAAATCTACTTGTAACCATTTTGAATACACTTTTTGTTGCTTGCGTTCAATACCGGATAGGGTCAATCCCAAAAAATTCGGGTTCCTTTCTTTGTTTTGAATATATACATCCTTAAATAGTCCTAAAGGATTTTCAAATTCCTTTCTTATCTCTTCCAACATTAGGTCGTAATCTTCCGATCTATAAAATTTGACTTTTAGATGATCGTCAGAACTGAAATTTACATTATCCATTATTTAACAACTTTAAGATTAGGTTTTTGAAAATAGGGGTGCATGGCCAGTTTTTGGGCGTTCTCCTCTTTTGTAAACTTTATGTATTGTAAAAATTGTTTTTCGGTTTTATGGCCTGTTATTTTCATGATCGAAATTGTATCAATTCCTGCCATATACATTAGAGTTGCTCCGGTTCTTCTGGCTGTGTGGGTCGTTATCAGTTTATGTTTTGGGGTGGTTGTTTTTACCTTTAATCCCCCTTTTATGGTTTCAATCTGAACAGGGGTTTTGATCTTAGCCTTTTTGCAAATCTTCTTAATGTTTTGATTCACCTTCTGTTCGTAGGTTTTTGGTAATTCGTAGTTGTATTTTTTCAGAATTTCAATCAGTTCTGGTTTAGCCGGGATCGTTACCTTTTCTCCCGTTTTTTTCTGGTGTAATTCAATTACCGTAACTCCCTTTCCAATGGTTCGAATATTGTCTTTTGTTATCTGGCTGTAATCAGAAAACCGTTGTGCGGTGTAAATGCCGACTAAGAAAACATCTCGGATTTTTTCCCAATGTGGATCTTCTGAAAGATCAACATTTTGAAGATCATGAATTTCCTTCTCTGTTAAATAAACTGAATCGGTTTCGGCACGAAGGGTTTTAAACTGTTTACGGTTTATTTCATCGTTTTGGTGGTGTCCTTCATCCATCGCACACCTCATCAAGGTTTTTAATGTCTTTATATGCCTTCCAATAGTGTTAAGTTTATAGTCTTTCTGTGTGAAATATTCCGTAAAGTCTTTGTAAAAATCAATTGTAATATCTTTAAAATTCAATTTTCGGTGTTTGTCCTTTTGGTATTCGTCAAACTTGGCCTTGAATGAATAATAATTCTTGAATGTGTTTGGTTTGAATCTTTCCCCTTCCTGGGTCAGTCTTTTGCCCGTTTCAATCTCTTTAATGAAATTGTCAATGTAGTTGTTCAGATCAACTTTTTTAGGTTCCTTTGGTCGTTGCTCTGGCCTAAAATCTGCATCAAATTTTTCCTTCAACCTTTCTGGGGTTACTTGTTCACGTTGGAAGGTAAAGTATTCAAAATAGGTTTTTACTGCAGATTGATATTCATTTAACCGGAAATTGATTTTCTCATTGTCCCGGATCGTTTCCTTTGTCATTTTAACAGTCAGGCCCTCATCGGTATTTTTTAAAAATGGCCGTTGGGTTTTGCGATTCCAATATTCCGGCGATATCTTTTCCCCGGTTGCATACTTGAATTGTGTTTTGTTGAAATAGACGAGAAGGTTAATAGGGGCGGGAGCATCGGGTTTATGCATCCGTAATTTGAATTTTACATTTCGGGTAGCCATAACAGGTAACATTATAAATTTTGAACTACCCAAATTTAATAAAAATTAGATGTGGGTCGGTCGGTGGGTCGGTCAAATTTTAACTTTTTGGAATTATTTTTATCTGAATGAAACTACTCAAAATAAAAAAGTCGCTGATTTTCAACGACTTTTAATGTTTTCTAAATTCAGGGAATTTCTATTTTGTAGTCCCACCTGGAATCGAACCAGGATCTACAGTTTAGGAAACTGCTATTCTATCCGTTGAACTATGGGACCATTTGCTTTAGTTTTTCTTTACCAATTCCACTTTTAAAATATTTCTCGTTCTGCCTTGCTTGAATTCTGCTTTCGCACTCCAAAGTAAAAAACAATTTCCAGGGACGATAACCTTTTGTAGATTTTGTTTTGCCTAAGTTGTGTTCTTTAAGCCTGTTCTGAGCGTCCTTAGTAAAACCCACGTATATTCGTCCATCCACTTCACTTTTTATTGCATAAACAAAGTATTTCATAAAATACTTGTATCGGAAACTGCAATTCCCTGCCTGCCGGCAGGCAGGTATCCGTTGAAGGATGGGACCAAAATTCCGGCGCAAAAATAGACAAAAAGCCTTTCTCCGGCAAATCGTTCAAAAATAAAGGATCAAAGCCGCTGGAATTCTGTTCTGTTTCTTTTCAATCGTTTGATTATCTTTGCCCTTCATTTAAACAGGTGATAATGTTAGACAAGATCAAGGCATTACAGGAAGAAATCGAAAAAGTAGTGGCTTCAAGCAAAGAAGAGGTAGAAGAACTACGCATAAAATACATCAGCAAAAAAGGACAGATTAACCAGTTGTTCAACGATTTTAAAAATGTTCCGCCGGAACAGAAAAAAGAAGTAGGACAGGCTATAAATACGCTTAAAAACTTTGCGCTCGAAAAGATCAATGCCTTGAAAGATGGTTTTGAAAACAAGGGTAATGAGAAAAGTATGATGGATCTGACCATGCCGGGCGAATCGATGGAATTGGGAACACGACATCCGCTTTCACTGGTCAAAAACGAGATCATCGGGATTTTTGCACGTCTTGGTTTTACTGTTGCCGAAGGTCCGGAGATTGAAGATGACTGGCATGTTTTTTCAGCGCTGAATTTTCCGCCCGAGCACCCGGCACGCGATATGCAGGACACATTTTTTATCGAAAAAGATCCCGACGTGTTGCTGCGTACACATACTTCGAGCGTGCAGATCCGGGTGATGGAACGCACCCAGCCTCCCATCCGGGCAATTTTCCCCGGACGTGTTTTCCGCAACGAAGCAATTTCTGCCCGCTCGCACTGTATCTTTCACCAGGTTGAAGGATTATATGTCGATGAGAATGTTTCGTTTGCCGACCTCAAACAAACCTTGTTGCAGTTTGCCAAAGAATTATTTGGTGAGGATACCAAAATTCGCCTGCGCCCTTCGTATTTCCCTTTCACAGAACCCAGTGCCGAAATGGATGTAAGCTGCTCGATTTGCGGCGGCGAGGGTTGCAATGTATGCAAATACACTGGTTGGCTCGAAATTCTTGGCTGCGGAATGGTCGATCCCAACGTGCTGGAATTGTGTAATATCGACAGCCGAAAATACACCGGTTTTGCCTTTGGCATGGGCATCGAACGAATCACCATGTTACGTTATGGCATTAAGGACATTCGCCATTTCTTCGAAAATGACGTACGATTTCTGAAACAATTCGAATCAGCCACTTAATCAGGAAAAACGTAAGGTAAAAAGTATTATGAAAGGGCTTAAACGGCCTTTTTTAGGACCCTCCAAAATCATTTAAACCACGACAATGAACTATTGGAATTCCTGTTGTGCAACCACAAGATTGTAACCATCACGTTAACACCAATTTAACAAACCTGTTAAATTTTTCATGCCTTTTAGCAGGTCTTGGGAATTGCCATATATTTGCAGCAGACATTTTAGTCCTTTTTTTGAATAGGACATAAAAGTTGAAACATTTTCGGAAAAAGGAAATAAGTTAATCCGAAACAACAAATAGAAACAAATGGAAACAAAAACAAATCAGAATCAGATCGTTATTAAAACCGATCCTGAAAATGAGAAAAAAATGTTGCCATTGAATATGATGTTCACATTGGCAGCAGGAGCGATTGCCGGAATGGCAATGATTTTCACCCTCTTCTGGGGCGTGGAAAAATTACTTGGAATGTAATTGATGTAGAATAAAACATGAAAAGCTTGCCAGTTGGCAAGCTTTTTTTATGTACTATCTCAAACAGGTTGATTAATCTCTTAATACAGCTTCAATTATCTTTAGTTCTTCTTCGAAGAAGGCTAATTTCTGAAGCGTTTCCACATTCTGTTCGATTTGTTTCACAGAACTCGCTCCGACCAGCACCGAAGTTATTCTTTTATCGCGCAGAACCCATGCCAGTGCCATTTGAGCCAGCGATTGTCCGCGTTGCTTAGCTATCTTGTTGAGCTTTACGATTTTGTCGTGCGCCGAATCTACATGTTCTTTTTTTAAAAATACCTCACGCGCTGCCCTTGATCCCTCGGGAATTCCGTTTAGATACCTGTCGGTAAGCAAGCCCTGTGCCAGCGGTGAGAACGGGATACATCCGATTCCTTCCTGCTCGAGTACATCCAGCAACTCATCTTCCACCCAGCGTTCGAACATCGAGTATTTTGGCTGGTGGATCAGGCATGGCGTTCCCAATCCCTTTAAAATTGCTGATGCTTCACGCGCCATGTTTGCGGGATAGTTCGAAATACCCGCATACAGTGCTTTACCTGAACGTACGGCACGGTCGAGCGCCATCATAGTTTCTTCGAGCGGCGTGTCCGGATCAGGGCGATGTGAGTAAAAAATATCGACATATTCCAGTCCCATTCGATTGAGGCTCTGGTCGAGACTGGTCAGCAGATATTTTCTGCTGCCCCATTCGCCGTAAGGTCCCGGCCACATCAGATAACCGGCTTTTGTTGAAATGATCAGTTCATCGCGGTAGGCATTAAAATCCTGTTTTAGTATTTTTCCAAAATTCTCTTCGGCCGAACCGGGTGGCGGACCGTAATTATTCGCCAGATCAAAATGCGTTATCCCAAGATCGAAGGCACGGTGCAAAATAGCCCTTCCATTCTCCAACACATCAATTCCGCCGAAATTATGCCACAAGCCCAGTGATACAGCCGGCAGTTTCAGGCCCCACTTTCCACAACGATTGTACTTCATCGTATCATAACGATGCTCATTTGCCAAATAATTCATAACAGTATGTTTTAAGGTAAAGGTAATGATTTTAACCGCCAGCAGAAAAGATAAAGGTGACGAAGCAACACAGCAAAAGAATACTGACGGGAATTAGGGCTTTTTGTTTACTTTTGAACGAAGAAATTAGCATTATGGAACAGTATAGTACGCGTCAAAATAAAATATCGCGGTTGATACAGCGTGAAATGGCAGACATTCTCTTAAAAATGAATAAATCAAGGTTTACGGGTAAACTCATCAGTGTTACCGTGGTACGGGTGACCAAAGACCTTGGCATTGCGCGTGTATACCTCAGCATTTTTCCTTCGGAATTTGCTTCAGAAATCATCGAAGAGATAAGGCTAAGCACCAAACAATTACGCGGTGAACTGGGAAGAAAAGTGGGCAAAAGTCTCCGGGTAATTCCTGAGCTCGAATTTTACATCGACGACAGTCTCGATTATATCGACAACATTGATAAGTTGCTGGATTCGTAGGCCAATAATTTTCTTCAGTACTCGTTTTTACAAAAGCTGATCCGGTGAATTTACCATTTTACATTGCCAAAAGATACCTGGTTTCAAGAAAGAAACAGAATATTATAAACATAATATCAGGGATAACCGTGGCCGGCATTATCGTTGGTACTATGGCAATCATCATCATTGTTTCGGTGATGAATGGTTTCACACAACTTATCGGCTTATTTTACAGCGATTTCGACCCCGATTTAAAGATCACTGCCGTGGAGGGAAAAATGTTCGATCCCGATACTGTTAATACACATGAGATACGCAACCTCGAAGGTGTGGCTCATTATGCTGAAGTAATTGAAGAGGTGGCCATGCTGAAGTACGGAAAACAACAGTACCCCGCTACCGTAAAAGGAGTACCCGATAATTACCCGGAGTACACCAACATCAGCAATTTGCTGATAGAGGGTGAATATTACCTCGAAAAACAAGGGATTAATTATGCAGTAGTGGGTCGTGGTGTTGCCAATTACCTGGGCGTGGGTGTTTCGTTCCTTGAGCCCATAAACATATACGTACCCAAGAAAGGGAGACAGCTTTCATTAAATCCTTCACGGGCGATCAATCATGGCTACCTGTTTCCATCCGCTGTATTTGCAGTTCTTGAAGACATCGATGCCAGGTATATTCTGGTTTCCGGTAAATTTGCAGCCGACCTTTTTGAAGCAGGCAACAACATTTCAGCCATTGAGCTCGATATTGATGATTCGGCTGATATCGGGCACATTCAAACTGAAATCCAAAACCTGCTCGGTGATGCGTTTCACGTGAAAAACAAGGAACAGCAACACGACCTGATCTTTAAAACCATGAAATCGGAAAAGTGGGCGGTATACTTTATCCTGGTGTTTATCCTTTTACTGGCATCGGGAAATATGATCGGTAATCTTAGTATGCTTTACATCGATAAAAAGGAAGACATTGCAATCCTACGCAGCATGGGGCTGACCCGCGACAAGATCAATCGGATTTTTCTTTACGAAGGCTGGTTGATTTCGCTCATCGGGGGTGTAATCGGCACCCTGCTCGGGGTTTTATTGTGCTGGCTGCAGATCCGTTTCGAATGGATTAAACTACCCGGTGCGAATGGCTCTTTTGTGATATCGGCTTATCCCATTCAAATTTTACTTTCAGACATTTTACTGGCATTCGTCGCAGTGCTAAGCATCGGATTTTTGGCCTCGTGGTATCCCGTTAAATTCATGGCTCAAAAGCCCATTGAAACATCAAATATCAGCTAACCTGATTTTCGTTAGATTTTCAGCGTCAGATTTGTTTTACATTGCAACAGGAAAGCATTTTTGAACGAATGAATCATTCTCTGAAAAAAAGATTGAAATGAAGGCAATAGTAAAGAGTAAACCTGAAAAAGGCCTGTGGATGGAGGAAGTACCCATTCCTAAACCGGGTCCTAACGATATCCTCCTAAAAGTTAAAAAAGCTGCGATTTGCGGTACCGACCTGCACATTTATAAATGGGATGAATGGGCGCAAAAAACCATCCAAACACCCGTTATCATCGGCCACGAATACATGGGAACTGTGGTGGAAGTGGGATCCGAAGTCGATCGCGTGAAAGTTGGCGAAAGAGTAACCGTTGAAGGACATATTTCGTGTGGTTTTTGCCGTAACTGCAGGAGGGGCAGGCAGCACATTTGCGATCACACCATTGGAATAGGTGTTCAGCGCGACGGTGGATTTGCCGAATACATTGCTGTTCCAGCCAAAAATGTATTGCACGTTGATGAGCGTATTTCAGATGAAATGATGGCCATTATGGATCCGCTGGGAAATGCTACCCACACAGCCCTTTCGTTTCCGCTTCTGGGTGAAGATGTGCTGATTACGGGTATTGGCGGACCAATTGGCGCCATGGCTGCAGCCATTTGTAAATTTGCCGGAGCGCGAAACATTATTGGTACGGATTTGAGCAAGTACCGACGCGATCTGGCAAGGAAAATGGGAGCTACCCGCGTTATCGATCCCCGAAAAGAAAGCATTGAAGAAGCCATGAAAGTGCACAACATGGTTAGTGGATTCGATATCGGGCTGGAGTGTTCAGGATCGCCCGTTGCGTTTAACGACATGGTGAATCATATGTATAATGGCGGAAAGATCAGCCTGCTCGGTCTTTTGCCCGACAGCACGCAGATTAACTGGAGCAAATTAATTTTCAAAGGATTAACATTAAAAGGCATTTACGGTCGCGAAATGTACGAAACCTGGTACCACATGGAAATGATGTTGACCTCGGGACTCGACATTTCCCCGATCATAACGCATCGCTTTAAAGCTGAAGATTTTCAGAAAGCATTTGGTATTATGGAAAGTGGCGAATCAGGTAAAATAATTTTGGACTGGGAATAACCTTGTTCCACGTGAAAAACATTCGTATTTCAAATCATTCAATTGAAATTCAAGATAATCATTGAAGGAAGTCAAAAGGCTTCCTTTTTTTCTTTTTTACTGGAAAAGGAAATTGCATTAACTTTGCCCCAAAAGCACGAAGTTGAAAGAAGGACTGGTCATAAAATCCACAGGCAGCTGGTACACGGTAGAAGATAGCAATGGCAACACGTATGAATGCAAGATCAAAGGTAAATTCAGGATCAAGGGAATAAAAAATACAAATCCGGTGGCCGTTGGCGATCGTGTTGGTTTCACGCTGAGCAATGTTTCAGCCGATGAAAAAGACGGAAAAATAGGTTTGATTTCTTCTATTTCTGAACGCAAAAATTACATTATCCGCCGTTCCATCAATCTTTCGAAACAAGCCCACATCATTGCCGCAAATATCGATCAGGCCGTACTGGTGGCTACACTGAACTACCCCGTTACTACAACTACATTTATCGATCGGTTTCTGGCTTCGGCTGAAGCATACCGCATTCCGGTGCTGATTGTTTTCAATAAAACCGACCGTTACGATAACGAACAAACACAACGGATGAACGACCTGATCAGCCTTTATCAGAAAATTGGGTATTCCTGTCTTTCGACATCTGCTAAAACCGGGAAGGGAATGAAAGAACTCAGGGCTGCCCTAAAGGACAAAACAAATGTTGTAAACGGCCATAGCGGAGTGGGTAAATCCACCTTAATAAACTACCTGCAACCGGGCCTTAACCTGAAAACCAAAGAAATTTCGGATTTACACAAAACAGGAAAACATACCACCACCTTTTCCGAACTGTACAAGTTCAATTTTGGTGGGTATATCATCGACACGCCGGGGATAAAAGCATTTGGGATGCTCGAAATGGAGGCGTGGGAGATTTCGCACTATTTTGTTGAAATATTTAAAATCTCGGATTATTGTCAATATAACAATTGTTCGCACACCCACGAACCCGGTTGCGCTGTGAAAGAAGCCGTAAAAAATGGTGAAATTGCACAATCGAGATTTACGAGTTATTTGGGGCTTTTGGAAAGTGATGAAAAATATCGACCCGCTTTTTAAATTCGATAGATAATACCTATGAAGAAGATTCTATGAATCCTCCACCAACCAACCTGGTGCCATCGTAAAATACTGCCGTCTGTCCGGGCGAAATCATGGCCTCAGATTTTAATAGTTCGACCTCAGCCCTTGTCTCGTCCAAAATATGCAATCTACAGGGCGTTTCCTGGAGCCTGTAACGGATCTTTACGATCAACTTTTTATTGTTATCAACAATCTCATTATCAATAAAATAATAATCCTTTATTACGATCGAATTTCGGTATAAATCTTCGAATTTTGCAAGCACTATTTCGTTTTCATCTGGACGAATTTCGGACACAAATACGGGAAAATTGAGATGAATACCCAATCCTCGTCGCTGACCAATCGTATAATTTGTTATTCCCTGATGTTCCCCGACAATCTCACTATTATGATAAATAAAATTGCCTGGTTTGGATTTGATTCCATTTTCTTCCAGAAAATCCCGGTAGTTATTTCCTTTGATAAAGCATACACCGAGACTGTCCTTTTTTGTGGAGATTTTATCAAATCCTTTTTGTTTCGCCAACGATCGAATTTCTGTTTTGTGATACTGGCCAAGAGGAAGAATTAGTCGATCGACCATTTCCTGATTTAATCCCCACAGGAAAAAACTTTGATCTTTATCCGGATCCTCTCCCTGGAAGAGGTACTTTTTTCCGTTATAGAAGCCAACGCGCACATAGTGACCTGTAGAAATGTAACGACATCCATTCTGGTCGGCATATTTCTGAAGATTCCTAAACTTTACTCGTGGGTTACAGTATGCACACGGAAAGGGCGTCCTTCCTGCAAGATATTCCCTTTTAAAATAGCTGATAACACTATCATCAAATTCATCACGCAGGTCGGTAACAATGTGTTTTATCTGTAGTTTTGAGGCGAGTAGCCTGGCTTCATCCGCATAATGATGTGTCGATCGATCATTGCCACTGAATAAAAAGGTAATACCGATGACTTCATAGCCTTGCTCCTGCAGCAATATCGCTGCCATCGAGCTATCAACTCCTCCGCTCATTCCAAGTAGAACCTTACCGTTTCTCCTCATTTTTTATAAAATACTGGTAAACCGTTTTTGCCTTTGCTTTGCCGATTACTTCAGCCAATGCAGATTCCGGTTGTGCTTTAATATTTTTAACCGATTTAAAATTGCGCAATAATTTTTCCAATGTTTTTTCTCCTATTCCATCAATGTTCAAGACTTCTGAAGAGAGAAAGCTTTTGGAACGTTTATCGCGATGAAAACTTATCCCGAAGCGGTGGGCCTCGTCTCTTAATTGCTGAATAAGTTTTAGGCTTTCTGAATTTTTGTTGATATAAAGGGGTACAGTATCACCGGGAAAATAGATTTCTTCCAGCCTTTTTGCGATGCCAATTATGGTGATCTTCCCTCTTAGTTCAAGCTTTTGAAGGGCTTCAACGGCTGCGCTCAATTGTCCTTTTCCTCCGTCAATTACAATCAATTGAGGCAGTGGTTTTTCTTCCTCTAACTGGCGTTTATAGCGTCGGAATACCACTTCTTCCATCGATGCAAAATCATTTGGTCCTTGAACCGTTTTTATATTGTAATGTCTGTATTCCTTTTTTAATGGTTTTGCATTTTTAAACACTACGCAGGCTGCAACGGGGCTGGACCCCTGCAAGTTACTGTTATCAAAGCATTCAATACGCTCAGGTCTTTCCTTTAAGTGCAGGTCTCTTTGTATGGTGGATAAAATTCTGTCTGTTCTCTCCTGTGGGTTTTTTAATATTCCTTGTTTTTCCTTCTCTAAACGATAGTATTTTGCATTACGCTTTGACAGATCCAGCAGTTGCTTTTTTTCTCCTCGCACAGGAACCTTAAAAGATACATTCTCGATGATATTCTCAAGTTTAAAGGGTACTAAAATTTCGTGTGCATTGCTGAATATTTTTTGCCGAATATCAATAATTCCGGCCATGAGGAGTTCTTTCTTTGTCTCGTCCAGTCCTTTTCTAATTTCGAGTGTAAAGGTTTGTATAATCGCACCTTTGATGATTTTCAGATAATTGATAAAGGCATACTTCACATCTTCCTCAATGGAGAAAACATCCACATCTGTTATTACAGGAGAAACAATGGTAGAACGACTCTGATAGCGTTTGAGTGAATCGTATTTTTCTTTGATTCTTAAGGCATCTTCAAATTCCAGATTCTTCGATCTCTCATCCATTAGTTGTTCCAGGTGCTTTATGACACCCGACACATTACCCTTTAAAATATTGGTGATATCATCTATTGCTTCATTGTACTTATCTTCTGAAACCATGCCTTCGCAGGGCCCTTCACAATTCCCAATATGGTATTCGAGGCAAACTTTAAATTTTCCCACCTCAATGTTTTCCTGGCTTAAATTATATTTACAAGTGCGCAGTTTGTACTCTGATCTGAATAAATCGAGCAGTGTTTGTACCGTATGATACGAGGTGTAAGGTCCAAAATATTTCGAGCCGTCTCTGATAAGATTTCGAGTTTTAAACACCCTTGGAAAGCGCTCGTTTTTAATGCATATCCAGGGATAGCTCTTATCGTCCTTAAGCCGAATATTATAGCGTGGCTGGTATTTTTTAATCAGGTTATTCTCCAGTAACAGGGCGTCCTGTTCGCTCTGAACAACCATATGTTTTATGTCGGCAATATTTCGAACCAGCAATGCCGTTTTGCGGTGTTCATGTTGTTTTGTGAAGTAGGAAGAAACTCTTCTCCGGAGGTCCTTGGCCTTTCCTATATAAATTATTTTTCCCGTGTCGTCGAAATATTGATAAATTCCGGGTTTGTGCGGCAGTACCGCAATGAGGGATTTCAGGTAATCAATCTTATTATTCGCTGATTTATACTTCAAGGATCAATTATATTTGACCAAAACATGTATTTCGTGCTCCTTTATCTGCTGTTTATTGGGTGTATCAATAAACTCCAGGTCACAAATAAAGCTAAAATAAACCTTCGTTACCCCGCACTTTTTGGCCAGTTTTAGTGCCGCAAGAGCAGTTCCACCCGTAGCAAGCAAGTCATCGTGGATCAAAACCACATCATCTTCGTTTAATGCATCGGCATGCATCTCCACGATATCAGTACCATATTCCAGTTCGTAAGTCTCCTGTATGATATCGCAAGGCAACTTCCCTTTTTTTCGAATAGGAACGAATCCGGCATCCAGCCGATCGGCAATTGCACCACCAAAGACAAATCCTCTGGCTTCGAGCCCCAGCACTTTTGTGATTCCTCTTTCCTTAAAATTATCACTAATCACATTCGTGACATACCGAACCGCATCCTTGTTTTTAAAAAGTGTAGTAATATCCTTAAAGCTGATTCCCTTTTTAGGGTAGTCGGGAATTTCCCTAATTTCTTTTTTTAAGTCCATTTCTTTATTGTTCCACGTGAAACACTAACGTCCCATCATAACCAAAAGCACATTAATATCGGCTGGGGATACACCCGGTATTCGCTTGGCCTGACCAATGGTTTGTGGTCGTATATTCTCTAGCTTTTGCCGGGCTTCTGTCGATATTGATTTTAATTCGGCATAATTAAACTTATTTTCAATACTGATGTTTTCAAATTTACTGAGTTTGTCAGCCAATTGTTGTTCCCTGTTAATATATCCTTCATATTTGATTGCAATTTCTGCTCCCTGAATAATTTCATTTTTACGGTTTTCCGGCACTCCTTCAAGGAATTTTTTAAAAGGTAGTATTTTTACTATTATGTCAAATATAGATATTTGTGGTCGCCGGATAACATCTATTAATTTTACGCCTTGCTTTAATGGTGTTGTACCTTTTTCTATAAGCAAATCGTTGATAAATTTTGGTTTGAGCGAAAACGATTTTGTAAATTCTATGATTTCATCAATGAGATCGTACTTCGTTTTCAGTAATTTCATTCTTTCTTCAGATGCCAAACCTAAGCGATAAGATTTTTCAGTAAGCCTTAAATCTGCATTGTCCTGTCGCAACAAAATACGGTATTCCGCCCGGCTGGTAAACATACGATACGGTTCATCCACGCCCTTCGTTACCAAATCATCGATCAGTACACCAATATATGCTTCATTTCGACCCAAAATAAAATCATCTTTTCCTTTCCGACTCTTCAGATGCGCATTGATACCTGCCATAATACCCTGTGCACCAGCTTCTTCATATCCTGTGGTTCCATTTATTTGTCCGGCAAAATATAAATTAGCAATAAGTTTTGTTTCGAGTGTATGGTACAACTGAGTTGGTTCAAAATAATCGTATTCAATGGCGTAACCGGGTCTGAATATTTTTGCGTTTTCCAGTCCACTGATCTTGTGTAAACCTTTTAACTGAACATCCCAGGGTAAGGATGAAGAAAATCCGTTGAGATAGAATTCTATGGTTTCCTCTCCCTCCGGTTCGAGGAATAATTGGTGTTTTTCCTTTTCGGCAAAGGTAACCAGTTTTGATTCTATACTCGGACAATACCGGGGACCGGTGGCTGTAATGGTTCCATCGAACATCGGTGAAACGTCAAAACCTTTCTCCAGTTCACTGTGTACTTCTGTACTTGTATGTGTAATCCAGCAAGATCGTTGTTTTAGCTTTGTTTCTGTATTCGGCAAATACGAGAATTTAAAGGTTTCTTCATCCCCCTTTTGTTCAGAACACTTGCTGAAATCAATAGTCCTTCCGTCGATCCTTACAGGCGTTCCGGTTTTTAACCTTCCTGTTTTAAAACCATGATCAAATAATTGTTCGGTAATATCGTAAGCAGCGGCTTCACCAATCCGGCCTCCTTTCATTTTGGCAGAACCAATGTGCATCAAACCGTTTAGAAAGGTGCCATTGGTGAGAATAACAGTTTGTGATTGAAACTCAGTACCTATTTTTGTCCGCACGCCCTTAACCTGCTTGTCTTCAATAATCAGCGACACAACCGCGTCCTGCCATAAATCAAGATTATCGATGCTTTCAAGTATCCTGCGCCACTCTTCTGTAAACCTGAATCTATCGTTCTGTGAACGCGGACTCCACATGGCCGGCCCTTTTGACCGGTTCAGCATCCTGAATTGTATCGTAGTTTTGTCGGCTACAATTCCTGAATAGCCTCCAAGCGCGTCGATTTCCCGCACGATCTGACCTTTTGCAATTCCGCCCATCGCAGGATTGCACGACATTTGGCCGTACTTGGTCATGTCCATTGTTATCAACAATGTTTTCGATCCCAGGTTGGCAGCCGCGGCGGCTGCTTCGCAACCGGCGTGCCCTCCTCCTACAACTATCACATCGTAATTCGGCATCATCACTTCATCCCCTTAAAATCAACCTCGTCTAAATAATAATTCTCCCTTTCCCGCATTACTTTTTGTTCTGCTTCCGCTTTGTCCTTATAGCCCACCAGATGCAAAACACCGTGAAAAACTACCCGATATACCTCTTTTAAGAAAGTTATTTCGAACTTTTCAGCATTTTCTTTAACTCGATCCAGGCTGATAAATAAATCGCCCGAAATGACATCTCCTTCAACGTAATCGAAAGTAATGATGTCCGTATAATAATCGTGTTCCAGGTAGGCTTTGTTCATTTCAAGCAAATATTCATCGGTACAAAAAATGACTGATATATCGCCAGTTTTCTTTAACTCATTTTTAATCAATGAATTAAGGTGTAAAACTAATATTTTTTCTTGAATTGGTACAGGTTTTAGGTCTTCGAAGAATATTTCAATGGAATTCATGTACAATTAATTTGAAATTGAAGACTATTTCCTTTTTCGTTGAAGTCTATCTTTTGCGAAAGGGATTTTATGATATGAATACCTCTTCCCGATTCTTTTTTGATGTTTACTGTTTCTGTGGGATCCGGTATCGATTCCAATTTAAAACCTTCACCTTCATCGGTAACCGTAACCTCCAGCAACTGTTCTTTACAGTTTACATGAACTTCTATTTTTTTGTGCACATTTTTTTTATTCCCGTGTGTAATGGAATTGTGTACCGCTTCTGAAACACATAACAATACGTTGTTAAAACAGCTTTTGGAAAGCTGGTGAAGCTCGAATATTTCAGTTAGAAATTTCTCAACTTTCTCTAGTTCGTCCTGTGTGGAGCTAATCACTAGTATGTGGTTAGGCGATACTGTCACTGCT
>Ga0207798_100193_pt1 | contig 20675 bp, 16 predicted proteins | sample TtanPargueraPR_8_FD_187278 | JGI IMG/M metagenome (GOLD analysis project Ga0207798, IMG submission 187278) | Anaerobic enrichment media microbial communities from Bioluminiscent Bay, La Parguera, Puerto Rico - Tt and E1 (SPAdes) | ecosystem: Environmental > Aquatic > Marine > Unclassified ... | reverse complement strand
TTAGTATCCAATACTATACATAAGAAGGGGAACAGGTCCCCTTCTATTTACCGGCCAATGCGGTTACAAAATGTGTGGTTTGGACTTAACCTATGGAGAAGATAAACTAACTAATGTTTCTTAATTTCATTTGCACTTGACCTTCTCATCCACTGTAGTCCAGGTACCTGTACTCATATCCACCTGCCATGTGACTGAATAAATCAGATGCGTTCCCATATTACCAACTAAATTATAGTGCTGGGTTTGATTAAATAGATTCATCTGCTTGTTATCAAACCCATTATTTGTCTTATTACTCAAATTAAAAACCTCACCGGTATTCATTGATACCATACCGTTGGAGTGAGCCTGCCATTTGTTCCATTTCCAAATTCCATCTTTATCAAAATGAGTAATATTATGCCAGGTTATTTCGCCTTGCAGTAAATCAGGAACACCGTCGCACTCATATCCAAAGTATATCGGTTCGGTGGCTTTAGTGGAAGTTGACTGACCGTAAGAATAAACGGATAAACAACACAACGCAATAAAAGCTGTTAAAATAATTCTTATAGTTTTCATAATGATTTTTTTAAAATTTTGTTCGTTGACTTAAATTCATGCTATCTCACGAGAACTATTTGCACTTCACTTCTGCTTCCAGAATTTCATACCCCAGACCGGGTCCCAGCCACAAAGACTTCATATGACCAATGTACATGGATCCCATGTTACCCTTTGCCTTAAAATGCCAAATAAGAACATGATCCTGTGCTCTTCCCTTATCAACGTAGCTTCCGTGTTCGCTGTCAAGCACTTTAAAAACTTCCCCGGTTACCTGACTTACCAAATGGTTTTGGGCACCAAAGATTTTCTCAAAAACAGGTTCACCATTTTTATAATGGATTCTGATTTTTGCTTCGCCCGGTCCCAACAAAAAATCAACTTCTTCACCGTCGCACATGACTGATAACGCAAATGTTCCACTGGCATCAAACACCATGGTTCCGGTACCTTCGAATTCGGGCGGCCATTGCGCATTTACTGTGGAAAAACAAAAAAGAAACAAAAACAAAATTCCCAGAATTTTAATACTTTTCATGATTAGCTGATTTTAAATGATTAATTGAATTTTTTATCAAGTTCAAGTTCCGATAAAAAGCAGCTAAACGCTTAATACTGGTGTTTCAGATTTATGTTCGTTTGTTGCAATGTTTGTCGTTATGTCGCATAAAAGCAGAATAACTTCGTCAGAAGGAATCCAGACATATAAATTGGGGGAAAGTCTTGAATTAGCTGTTGAATTATTTTTTCAGTGTGATCTTGCCTGTCCAGTGATGATGGGAATTGGGATCCTGTGAGCTGTTGTAGTCATCGGTAGTTCCTCCACCTGAAGCACCTTCGAATTTGCCTGTTCCGCCGTTAAAAACAAAGGGATCTTTCCAGTATGAAGTCACAAATTCAGGATGACCGGGCAACCTGCCTTCAATCACTTTCCCGCTGCAGGAAAAGAAAAGACTATCTCCATCTTCAGAAACCAGGTACGAATCGGTTGGAGCATATTCTCCTTCGGGGCCGCAGGCACAAAAATTAAAGGTCCCTTCAATTTTACCCAGTTCTGTAGCGGTTCCTTTAAAATTCACAGTCACATGACATTCGAATCCTTCGGGACAATCTTTTACATCGTCACCGGTTAAAACCTGGGCGTACTCTCCGGTAAAATTGGCTTCGAACGGGATGGTTGTAGTATTGGTGCAGGAGATAATTAGCAGTGTAAGAAGGAAAAAAACAGAGCAAATTAAAGCTTTCATAAGTAAAGATTTAGCGTGATTTACTTTGTAAGTTACCATTTATCAAAGACAAACACAACGGGGTATTTTACGCGATGCCATAAAAAACCCCTCCTAAAGTTTAATATTGAGCAGGTGAGCGAAAGTCACCAGCTCAACTTCAGAATGGTTCACCTGCTGACTTTAGTTCAGCTGGTGAATACTGCAACCGAGTCTTCAGTTATTGAGCAGGTGAACTCTAGTCACCAGCTCAATTTCAGAAAGGTTCACCTGCTGACTGAGGTTCAGCTGGTGAATACTGCAACTATGCTTTTCCTATTGAGCAGGTGAACTCTAGTCACCAGCTCAACTTAAAAAACAAAACCCCTCATTAGCGAACTACCAACGAGGGGCCAACTGCACAACTGAAATCCTTTGGATTAAGTCAAATAAGACTGGACTTCAAACTGTCGTTGAATTCGCTATTTCATTTTGAGTAAATTAGAACATATTGCTGGCTCAACACTTAATCTTCACAGACAAATCCCTCTCCTATTATCAAATCGGTACATGCCACCGGAGTTAAAGCCTGATTATAGTTGTTTCTTATATCGAAGTTTGACGAATACAAGAGAAAGATAGGCCGGGAAGTTACGCCACACAGATCGTTATCTCTTATAATCCAGTTATTTGCCAGCAGACTTACAATACCTCCATATTGCATACTGCTCCCTTCGAGAACATTGTTTTTTACCTCTGCATTAGATGCGTATTGTATTCCAATACCCATAGCATCTGTTCCTTCAAAGTTGATCCAGTTATCTTTTACAAACGTAATACCAGCCGGACCATCCCAGTCTTCTCCATAAGGACCTTTTTTTAACAAGGCAAGCCCCATAACGCTGTTTTCAATTATATTATTTTTGACTGTCCAACTATGGTCGAAGAATGCATAAACACCATGCCGGCAATTATTGAAATGGCAATCTTTAATAATCACGTTAGCATCGGGGCCGAAAAATGCATGCGGTTTTACACAGCCGGCAGCATTCTCTACAAACACATTCTTAGCTTCAAAAATGCCATTTGAATATCCATAACCGGATACTCCCGAGAACAAACTGTAGCCATAATAATTGTACACCGGATCGTATTCTCCGATAAGCGACAGGTTTTTGTACTCAACGTTTAGGTTAATCGGGTGATCGCGATCATTGTCAAGGTCGATGTTATAAGCCATTATACCATGCAGCGAGTTCCTTTCCGTTTCTTCAACATCAATTGGTTCATCAACTATGATAGAAAAATCCTTAGCCGAAACTGTTCTTTCTCCATCAAAATAATGATGCGGAAAAGCTATAAAAAAATGTCCAACGTCGTGTTTTTCGAATGACCAGTTTACCGGAGGACAATCGTTAACATCGAACAACATACCTGGAGCCGTTCGGATAATCGTTTTTCCCTTTCCGGCTCCTTTCAAAGTTCCGTCGAAATCCCAGCAAACAACACTCTTATGCAAATAAAAAGTGCCTTCGCCAAGTTGAACCACTTCGCCGGGATCGGCATTTTGAAGCGCCTCGTTAATATTTTGCCAGTCGGTCTCGGCTTTCACCAATACATCGCTTGACGAACATGGCATAACTTTTACTTTCATTGCTTTTTTCAGCATCGGATCGGGTTGATCCGGAAACATTTCATCTTTTTCGCAACCTGCCAGCAGACCAAGACAGATTACAAAAAACAATAATCTTAAAATTGCTTTCATTTTATTAAATTTTTAGGTTTAACAATGCGGATTGAATATGACTTAATCCAATAAACAAGTTCCTAAAAATCAACAGGGAGCACATAGCAGACAGGTTGCAAATACTTGTAAGTTCGGGGACAGAAATGTTGCAAATGGTAATTTCGTTGAATTTATTATTTTAACTTAAGAGTCTAGTGGGGGCAGTCCCATTTTTTTGCGAATGGCAATAAACCGGGGATTGGAATAAAGGTGTTTAAATTCAAGATAAATTGATCGACCGCTATAAGAATGGTTATCAGCTGCTATTTCAAGCAGGTCGAGTGCGGTTTCATCATCACCTTGATGGGCATATATAGACGCTCTAATTACAGGTCCTATATAATTATTGGTTTCAATTTGCCAGTTGTAAATTCCATCAAATCCTTTAATCCGGTAAATACTATCTGTAGTTTCCGGTGAAAAAAAATTGGATGTTTTACCCAGTTTTTTGAAACTTTCCAATGCTGCCAGGCTGTCTCCAAGACTTAGATATAATCTGAATAAAAATTCATAATTAAACCCATCATGTAAATCCATTTCAGAACAAATTTGAACCTCCTCTAGTGCTTTTTCGAATTCTTCCTGAATATAATAGTAAGAAGCGCTTTGAAAACGGATAATACCTGAAAAAGGATCCAGCTGTTTGGCCATGTTGATGTGTTTCCTTGCTTCATCATTCCTGCCAAGAATGTATAATAATTCAGCATAATATTGATGCGCAGTAGAAAAATTGGGATTAACTTCCAATGCTTTTTGAAATTCTTTTTCTGCTTCTTTCCATTTCCAATTATTTGCCCTGTAAATATCACCCAACACAGTGTGTGCCTCTGCTAAACCGGGATTAATTAACAATGCACTATCAAGCATTCTATAAGCCAAATCAAGATTTGTCGCTTTGTTATCTGAAACATAGTTGCTAAGCAGCCAATAATTGTCTGCCAACCCAGCATAGGCCTGCGCATAATCAGAGTCTATTTTAAGTGCTTTCTCGTAATATTCAATCCCCTTATGAAGTTCTTCCACTGTTCTTTTTGAAGAATGAAAACGCCCCAACTGGTAATATTCAAATGCTTTTACACTTTTCGTTTGTTCTTTTTGTAAGGTTTCCAATTCGGTATTCGTTAAGGCAAGCGATAATTCCGAGGCTATCTCATTAGCAATTTCACTCTGAGTTTGAAAGAAATCGGACAAACTTCGATCGTATTGTCTGGATAAAACGTGATTGTCGGTTTTAGTATCGATTAACTGAACTGAAATCCGGATTTTATCTTTCACCCGCTGAACCGAACCTTCCACCACATGACTAACGCCAAGCAGTTTGCCAATCTCCGGTACTGTTTTTTCTCCTTTTTCACGAAACATTTCAGACGAGGTTCGCGAAATCACTTTTATTTCTTTTATAGTTGAAAGTCGGTTCAGCAAATCTTCCACTACCCCATCGGCAAAATACTGTGTGTTTTCAACATCGCTTAAATTATCGAAAGGAAGGATGGCAATTGAAATTTTGGATCGATCGGTCTTTGAATTCATAAAATGAAGTCCGACCCAACTTAAGGCAGCGGCAAGTAAAATAATCGGAACTATTAGAAGAGCAATTTTTAGTCTCCCCTTGGGGTGCTTCACAGCCGAATGATCAGCAGTATTGAGGTGCTTATCTTTTCGCAGATCGCCCGGAGAAACCTGATAATGTTTTTTAAAAACTTTATTGAAATAACTGGGGCTGTTAAAACCTGCCTTATAAGCTATTTCGGCAGCGGTAAGATCAGTGCTCTCAAGAAGTTCTTTTGCTTTTTCGAGCCGTTTTTCGGAAATGTAATCAGAAGCTGATTTCCCGATAATTTTTTTCAATTTCCGATGCAACATCGACCGACTCATCCCTAACTCCTCAGCCAATTCATTAACACCAAAATTTTCATTGTCCAGATTATCTTTTACAATAATTGCCAGGCGATCAAAAAAATTTTGATTATCGTTGGAACTGGTTTTCACTTTTATCAGAGTTTCCCGATTCAAACATAAGTTACGAATTAATAAATAATCCTGCAATATTGAAGAATTTGCCTTCTATCCAAAAAAACCCCTCATTAGCGAACTACCAACGAGGGGCCAACTGCACAACTGAAATCCTTTGGATTAAATCATTGATGATTGGATTTCCAACGCAGTTTATTGATCCTGATCTAACTGGTATAAACTAATTAGCATGAGCCTTAACTACTACAAGACCTGTGGGAGTAATTGTAATTTTTTGACCATCATAATAAGTAAAGGCTTTGCGGGGCAGTGGAATATAGTCCAGATGAACCCATCCAGGATTTAAAAAACTACCACTTCCAATAGCCGGGTCTCCTTCACCTTGCCATATAAAAGCATCTACAATATATCCTCTGGACTCCCAGTTAAAGACTTCACTTGGAGTAAAAACCAGGTGGAAATCGAGATCAGAAAATGCGCAATACCATTCTCCATCGATTTCATAATATACATCTCCTACAGCATTTGGATCTAAAGTTTCCAGTGGGCCGCTTAGAACAAAAGCCTGAGCATTCGTCTGTGCAATGCCAATAAAGCAGGCCAGAATAATTGTTGCAAATAAAAATTTTAATGTTTTCATAATCAGTTAAATTTTAAGTTAAACATGAGGATTGAAATTGATTTAATCCGAAAGAAAAGTTCCGAAGAAAATGACTGTAACACATAGCAGCTATATAGCCGAGCTTTTATACTATATTGTTTTCGTATCAATAATATTGTTCCTGATAATAAAAAATGAAGGGATTTGAAAACTCTTCTACCCCTCATTTGCAAAGGAGGGATAGAAGAGTAACAGATGCCTGCCTATCGGTAGGCTGGGAACTGGCATGAATTATAATTATTTGCCTATGTGTGAAATAATTTATCATGCTCGTTTCATTCATCATTACCACTACAAACACTTTTTGTAAGCACATATGTCTGTGCGTCATAATCCAATTCAAAAAAATTCATTATGCGGGAACCTTTATCCCCCTTTGCATGAACGTGATAAATATTTGAGGTAAGTTCAAAATTTTCATCAAACGTTAATCTTGTTTGGTCAACTATTTTATATGTTTCACCTGTTTTTTCACTGGTTAGCGATCCTTTACAATGAAAGATCGCCCAAACAATTTTACCGTCAATAAGGTGTGCCGTTACATGAACGGTAATTTCTTCACCGGGAATATCTTCCAGCAAAATATCAACTGTATCTCCGTCGCATATTAGTGGTGACCAATATGCCCAGGTTGGATCCGCATCATGCATAACGAAGTTAACAGTTTTGGAATCGGCAGATTTCAGCTGGAGGTCAGACATATTTTCTTCCGGAAATTCATCCATTTTTGAGCATCCTACAAAAATGAGGGTTACTCCTAATAGCAAAATAGTAAGTGTTTTCATTTTATTAAATTTTTAAGTTAAACATGCGGATTGAAATTGATTTAATCCGAAAGAAAAGTTCCGAAGAAAACGCCTGCAATACATAGCAATCATATTGCCGTGCATTTCAATTATATTGTTTTCGTATCAACAATATTGTTCCGGATAACAAAAAATAAGAATGAGTTGGATACTATTCTGAAGATATCTGAAAATAAGGTCTGAGGTTCATGGTATCCACCATTGCCTGAAAACGGGGATCTGTGTGTAGGTTTCCGTATTCCGGTACTCTTATTCTTCTGGGAATATCACAGAATCTTTCTCTGCAAGCCATTTCCAGCATGCTTAATGCTTCATTTTGCATTCCCAGTTTGTTATACAGATATGCCACCAAGGTTATGTTAGGTGTTTCTGCTCCTAGCAATCTTTCAGGCGAATAATCTAAAAGAATTTTATCTAAGCATAAATTTATTATACCCTTTATACCTGAAGTTTCATAAACAGGAGTAATACTATCTCTATAACTTTGAAATCCTGGTTGAACCGAAAAGATTTCCACAAGCGTTTTAATGGCTGATGTTTCATCATTTAAATCAATATAATTTTTGAATATTGACCAATAACAGAACCAGGTATCCGAATTCAGTGCAAATGCCTTACTGAAAGCTATATTTGATTCTGTATATTTTTTTTCATTGCGATAAATAGTCCCCTTCATTTGATATGTAATATTTATAAAAGGCTCGAGTTCTATAGCTCTGTTTACTTGTTCCAGTGCTTTATCCGCTTCCCCTACAATATCCAAAAAACCGCAATAATATATGTAAGCTGTAACACATGTTGGATCAATTTCAAGCGCCTTTTCAAATAGTTTTCTGGCTTCTTCCCACTTCCAATAGCCATAACAATTGATTACTCCGAAAACCGCATAGGTTTCAGCAAGAGTTGAGTCTTTCTCCAAGGCTTTTTCAGCCATTTCATAGGCCTTTTTGTACCCGGCATTTCGTTCAATAATTCCTAAAAACGAAAGATGAAAATAGCCATCAGTCAGACCAGCGTAGGCAAGTGCATAATCCGGATCGATTTCAAGGGCTTTTTCAAAATATTCAATAGCCTTTTGTATTGAAACAGCATCTCTTTTATACATTAAATATCGTCCTAATAAATAATTATCGTAAGCCTCAGCGTTTACAGGATGCAGTTTATGAATTTGCTTCATTTCTTCGGGAGATAAAATGGACTGTAGATGATTGGCCACATTTTGGGCAATATCACTCTGGATGTCAAAAATATAGGCCAGTTGCCGGTCGTAATTTTCCGACCACAAATGCTGATCTTGTCGGGCATCGATTAATTGAACACTAATTCGAACATTATCATCCTGACGTCTTACGCTCCCTTCCAAAATGTAGTTTACCTTCATTTTTTTGGCGATTTCCGGGGTTGATAACAAACTTTTGCGAAACTGCTCTGCCGATGTACGCGACACCACTTTCAGATCGGTCATTTTAGTAAGTTGATTCAGAATGTCTTCGGCAATTCCATCAGCAAAATACTGGTTATTCTCATTTGAACTCAGATTTGTAAATGGAAGTACCATAATCGATTTTTCGGTACTAACTATTTGTTTGTTTATCGATGAATTCCGGGAGAGTTTGAGAAATATAAAGTAAGCTCCCAACAGAACAATTATCGAAACAGTGGCGATTAATAGTATTGGAGATCGTTTGCTAGTCCTATTTTCTGTAGGATTTTCAACGTCTTGTTTTACCGAATCGGAATCGGCAGATATATGATATTTTGTTTCTCCGGGTGAATAACCAAACTGTTCGTGAAAACACCTGATAAAATAAGAAGGGCTTCCAAAACCTACTTCATAGGCAATTTCGGAAACCGTGCGTTTTCCCTCTTCGAGCAATTCCTTAGCTTTTTTCAGCCGTATTTCTCTAATAAACTGGCTTACTGATTGATTTTTAATGGATTTTAACCTGCGATGAATTACTGAATGGCTCAGCCCGGCTTCTTCAATAAGTTCACTTACACCAAAATTCTCATTTTTAAAATTGACTTCAACTATCTCAGTTAATCGTTTGATAAAATCTTCGTCAGAGTGAAAGTTGAGATTCATGGTTTTCAGGTTGCTGATCTAATCTGTTTGCGAGAATTAATTTACGGATAAATTCACTGATAAGCAATTGCATAATCAGTAACCTTTCACCTGCTGACTGGAGTTCAGCTGGTGAATACTGCAACCGAGTCTTCAGTTATTGAGCAGGTGAGCGAAAGTCACCAGCTCAACTTAAAAAACAAAACCCCTCATTAGCAGAACTACCAACGAGGGGCCAACTGCACAACTGAAATCCTTTGGATTAAATCAGCTAAGAGAGGATTGCAGATGCAGTTTTGTACGTGGATATCTAATTAACACATTAGTTCATTAAATGATTCATTGGTGCTAGTTTCGCTGAGATGGAACGACCTAAAGGTTCATCGGCAGTGGAAACATTCATTCCGGTGAACACGTTGTTCTCACCAAGATCGATAACCTTATCGCTAAAATCACTTCCCACAAACGACCAGTCCTGTGCACTGGGTGCCAAATAAGCAACACCGGTTTCAAAATTTGCAGTAGAAAAATTGTTGCCAAGTACCAGGCCATTCCTGCTGAAATTTACAAGCCAAAGGGCCAGGTCTCCATGTCCACCGAACTTGTTGTTGCGGATGACCAATCCGTCGGTGTATAAACTTCCTATAGCCCATTCATAACCATCAGTCATGTTAAACTGATTGTTCTTTACCTGAATGGCCATTGGAATATGTCCCCAATAATAATTGAGTATGTTTTGGAAATACAATCCAACATCAGCATGATCGAGATTGAAAACATTGTCATGTACATTTATAAGTGTCTTTTTTGTGGGTGCTTCATCTTTAAGGAACGGATAATAAGGATAATCATCTGCAGCAAATGCCCAGCTGTATGCCGGAATGTTAAATGTATTTCCTGCCACTATCACTTCATTGTCGCGGCCTTCCCAAATTCCTCCTGCCCGATCGACGTTACTGAACATATTTCCGTTGTTCTTTTCGCCGATTACAACTCTGCTGTTTTTTAAATCCTCTATAACAATACCGTAGCAGAAATTGTCGAATTCAGAATTTAATACCATTAAGTCAATTTTCTGTCTGGGAACGGTATTGTCTGGCATTCCCAGGTAGTCAGCGCAAACCCACAGGGCAAAATACGCGTTGTACCCATATACATAGCCGATGCCCCCCTCATCAAGTTTTTGTCCTTTAAAACAGACATGATGAACAACGGCATTTACCGACCGGTTTTCGTTCAGCGGTTCATAGTTTGAATTACTTGCCGTAAAATTAACCAGTGCGGTAACATGGCCATATCCGGGTCCTCCTACCGAAACTCTCCCCGGAGGTGTCCTTATGGTAAAGTGACAGATGGTTACATCGCCTCCCACAAATTTCATCAAGGCAGGAAAAACGCCAGTGGAAATTTTTGTATCCAGGTCAAGGTTATTCATTATCGTAATAATAGTTTTACCTTTTCCTGCTCCTTTCAGGGTACCACAGAAATCATGGATTTCAATAAAACCAAGGTGGTATTCACCTTCGCACAGTTGAACAACCGAACCATGACCGGCAGCAACGGCATCATCAAAAGCATCTTGCAAAGCCTGGGTGTCATCGCCTCCCGAAGGCATGACTTTAAATACCTGTCCCATGGTAGCTTTTTTCAGCATCAGATCATTGTTTTGATCGAGCAGCTCATCATCCTTGCTGCAACCTGCCAACACGCTGGCTGCGATTAAAATCAGAAATAGCAGTTTAAATAGTTTCATCTTTTTGAATTTTTAAGTTTTAACATTTAAGAAAGTTTATCAGTATTTTTTACCGGGTCGATCTTTTACAAACTCCCAGATTATCGGGTTTATTTGTTCGTGAAATATCCAGTGGATGCAATGCCCTCCACCGGTGAATGAATAGGTTGTGTTATTGGGATAAATCCAGTTTACTTTATCCATATTTGGACTTGGATTGGAATAGAAGCATAATTTTGGATACATCCAGCCAACCGGTTCATTGGCATTTTCTGCCATCATATAGTAATCCATGTTCGCAAGAATATCAACAGGATAATCGATAAAATACTGGCCCCACTCCTTTAGTTCTTCGGCATCATCACCTGTTAAATCAGGGGGTATCAATGCTCCCCCCAGCATTTCTTTTATGGCGGCATCCCATGTTAATTCCCACTGGTAATTGGCTTCGCGGCCTGCCTGCCAGGCTTCCCGCTCTGCCGGATCAGTTGGCCAGGGATCAAATCCTCCGTCGATGTTTACCAGTTTATAAATCATTCCCGGATGATGGCGTTCAAACATTCCCCACACCAGTGGCCCCATGCTAAAACCAACCGCCACAAAGTTATGCAAGCCTTCTTTTTTTACTACGGTGTAAACTGCTTCTGCAAGCGCTTCCATGGTATATTGAAACCCCGGTTCTTCGGGATTCAGCGGATTACCGGCCGGGGGTGCATCACTCAAGCCCTGCCCCAGATGATCGATATAAATACAGCGTGCTTTGTCCCGGAAATAATCGAATTGTTTGGCATAAACCGTCAACGGGTTTGTCCATCCGGGCAAAAACACCATATCTATCGGTCCTTTGCCAATAATCCGGTAGTGCACCGTTAAATCCAGGTCTTTCATCGTAACAAATCTTTCCTGATCAAGGCCGGGAGCTTCGTGATTGACGATGGGTGCATTTTTCAAAAATGTTTCATCAACTGAAATCGGATCTTCATCTTTGCTACAGCCTGTCGAGAGACCGGCAAAAATGGTCATCAAAAATAGTAGTTTAAATAGTTTCATTTTTAAAGTCTTAAAGATTTATAATTTTCCCGGAGGCATTTAATTACACACGGTTTTACCAACTGTAATTTCACCGGTGAAATAACTGTATGTCAAAGTCCCAATATAGTGGTTCCCCTGATCGCCAATCAGATTATAATGCCAGCTTATGTACCAGTGATCGGTAAAATATGTTTTATCGACTTCCCTGATCTTAAAAACCTCGCCCGACTGACTTTGTACTGTACCTTTTATCTGGTCGATTTCTTTAAAAAAGACACCTTTTTTATACCGATAAACGTAGTGCATTCTAATTTCACCACCTTGCAGTTCATCTACCATCTCGTCGCCGCAATACACAGGCGACCAGTAAGTACTCATTACCCAGCCCTGAACAGCACTCTGTGCTTTATCCTGTGCCTGAGCAGACATTGTGACAATACCTATAAAAAGGCATGCCATAAATAAAATTCTAGCTTTCATCTTATTAAATTTTTAGGTTAAACAATGCGGATTTAATTTGATTTAATCCAAAAGAAAAGTTCCGAAGAAAACAGCTGCAAAACATAGCACCTATGTTTCATATCCTTTCATTTATGTTGATTTGATTGAACTTATGTGCTAAGGGAAAACTAAGAACCCACATTCACCCAATAGGGACTAAGGCCCAGTGAATCGGCCACCGCACGAAACCGGGGTTCAGCATGCAAGAACTCAAAATCGGGATGAAAAAGGATTAAATCGAAGTAGTGAAGCGGTTTAAATTGTGCTTTTAAAGTTTGTTCAAGCCAGAAGAGTGCCTCATCTCTATTTCCTAACACAGCGTTCCACCAGGCAATAAAAAACGGATTACCGGTAAGGCCGTCAACATATATTGGTTTGTTTTTATTGATATCGATCATACAGTAAAAAAGCCCGTCAATCCCCTGAGCGGCATAGGCCGAATCAATTTCAGCGGAATAATTATCGGAGTTTGAATACCGTTTGGCGATGGCTTTTAGCTCATCATGTGCCTTATCGCCCTGATTAAGCTTTGTATAATTGAGGAAATGTAACCATGCATTATCCGGGAAATTTGGGTTCAGATCTTTAGCAACTTCGCAAATTTCAAGGGATTTTTTGTAATCTTTTTCAAAATAGGCAATCCACGAATCCAGGTTTTTCACCACCCAGAAATAGGGTTCCAGTTCCACTGCCTTATCCACTTCTTTACGCGCTTTGCTTATCGGGCCTGTAATCATAAAATGCTGGGCATACCATTGATGGGCAGTGGCAAAATTCGGATTCAATTCAATTGCTTTTCGGTATTCTTCTCCCGACCGTTTAAGGTCTTTCCGAAACCAATAATTTAAACCTAATACAGCATGTGCTTCTGAACAATTCGGATCAAGCTCCAATGCTTTTTGGCAAAATTGATAAACTTTGCGTACCATGCCCGTATCGCGGGCAATTCCCCAGGCAGTTAACTGAGTTGTTGCATTGGCCAGCCCGGCATAAGCTTCTGCAAAACCGGGGTCTTCTTCAATGGCCTTCTTATAATATTGTACCGAACTTATTACCCCGGCTGCATCAAACCCCATCCGTTGCGGACTATTGGCCCTGTGCAGTAAGAACCGGGCCTGCAAATAATAATCGTATGCTTTTGGGTTTTGAGTCGAAATTTTCTCGATCTGCCTGATCTCCTTGTCGGGAAGTACCGTCTGGAGTTTAGCTGCAACATGCAAAGCAATTTCGTTCTGCACATAAATAATATCATTCATTTCCCGATCGAAATTTTCGGACCACACATGATCGTCTTTTATCGCATCTATAAGCTGAACACTAATCCTGACATTGTTGCCGTACCTGCGAACACTCCCTTCCAGAACATAATCCACATGCAGCAGGCGCGCAATTTCACGGGCCGTGAGCTTATTCTCCCTAAAATTCTCAGCCGTGGTATTTGATATCACCCGGAGTGAAGATATCCGGTATAAATTATTCAGAATATCTTCCCTGATGCCATAGGTAAAATACTCGTTGGCTGCATCGTTGCTCAAGTTTTTGAATGGCAGCACTACGATGGATAGATCCTTTTTTTCCGATTTTAACAGAGTATGAATAATCAGCCAACTGCCCGTTATAACAAGAAGAAATGCAAAAGTAAAAACGAGGAATCGCCTGTATTTTTGGCGGCGAAAATCGGTGTACGATCCATCGGGATCAGCTTCCGTATCGACCACTTTCGAATATACCTGTTTCCGCAGTTCGCCGGGTGAGAGGCCAAACAACTCATGAAAACAACGGCTAAAATAAGTCGGGCTGGAGAAACCAACTTCGTAAGCTACCTCAGCAATGGTTTTGCCGCCTTTCTCCAGTAATTTTTTCCCTTCCTTTAAGCGGATTTCACGAATAAAACGACTAACCGATTTACCGGTAGCTGATTTAATTCTGAGGTACAGATTGCTGCGACTGATGTGCAATTCTGCCGCAAGTTCAGCGACACCATAGGCTTCATTGTTCAGGTTGGCTTTGATTGCCTCTGTAACCCTGTCCATAAAAGACATGTCTTCACGGGAAAGTTGATCCATTGGTGTCAGCTTGCTGATTTAATCTGTTTGCGAGATATAATTTACGAAGAAATTCACGGATAAGCAATTGCTTAATCAGTAATCCTTCACCTGCTGACTGGAGTTCAGCTGGTGAATAAATCAACCAAACTTTCACTATTGAGCAGGTGCCCCGATAGCTATCGGGGTAGAGTCACCAGCTCAACTTCTGGAAAGGTTCACCTGCTGACTGGAGTTCAGCTGGTGAATACTGTAACTATGCTTTTTATTGAGCAGGTGAGCGAAAGTCACCAGCTCAACTTTTGGAAAATCACCAGCGCAACTTCTGGAAAATCACCAACTCAATTTCAAAATATCTTCAATCCAAATTCATTAGCTCTTTCACGGCGAATAAGTTTCCCGTTTGGGGTACCAACATAATCCAAATAAGAAGAAAACTCCCATTCTCCGGCATTAGATACTAAACCGGCATTAACCGGGTTCTGATGAATGTAATTAAAACAAGTTTGAGGATATGCTTTTTCAGGTTCATCAATATTTACAATTGTCCCGTATTCCGATTGAAACCAGGCAGGTGTAGTACCGGAAACTTCGGTCAGGCAAATAGATTTTGTCCTATGTTGGAAGAGACTTCCAGTTCGGTTTTCCTGTTTGTTGATCGCCCTCGTGTATGAACGTAGTAAAATGGATATCGATTCATTAAATAACCTCCTCCTGGTGAGCTGGTGATTCTCTGTCACCTGCTCACTTAACTCAATCATTGTCCTGTTTATGTAAACCATCAGATGAAAATGATTTGGCATAAGGCACCACGCCAGGATATCCGCATAAGGAGTAACATACAGTTTAATTTTCTTTAGGAAAAACAGGTAGTTCTCGCGATTGTAAAAAATTTGTTGAGAATTATTTCCCCGATTATAAATATGATAAATGTGGTTTTCTTCAAGCTGCATATTGGGATCGTGTTGGTATTTTAAAGGTAGGGAATTTAATTAACACATCAACGATGGAGCAGGTGCCCCGATAGTTATCAGTTATTGAGCAGTTGAGCGAAAGTCACCAGCTCAACTTCTGGAAAGTCACCAGCCCAACTTAAGGGAAAAAATAAAATTTGAACCATATTTTTGTAACAGCACACTTAATCTCCTATTTTTACGTCCCTAAAAAATTGCAAATGCAACCTGATTTTGAACAGCTAAAAGCCCAACTCGAAGGCGATCTTTTCATCGATAACGTGCAACGCGTCCTCTACTCCACCGACGCCTCACAATACAAGGAACTGCCGCTGGCCGTTACCCGTCCCAAAAACAAGGAAGACATCAAAAAGATTATTGATTTTGCCCGCAAAAACGGGACTTCGGTCATCCCGCGCGGAGCCGGAACTTCGCTGGCCGGCCAGGTGGTGGGACCAGGAATTGTGGTGGATGTTTCGAAATACATGAACCGCATTGTCGAATTCAATGAGAAGGAAAACTACGTAATTATAGAGCCCGGTGTGGTTTTAGCCGAGCTGAACCTTTTTTTAGCCAAATACGGTCTGCAGTTTGGCCCCGAAACGTCCACGGCAAACCGCTGTGTTATGGGTGGTATGCTGGGGAACAATTCCTGTGGCCTGCATTCGCTGGTTTACGGCAGTGTACGCGAACATATCCTCGAAGTAGACGCTGTTCTGTCGGATGGTTCCGAAACGACATTTAAGGCGCTTACCAAAGACGAATTCAAGGCCAAACTGAACGGTAATCCAAATCAACTGGAGAAGGCCATTTATCAGAACATAAACCAGCTGCTTTCCGACGAAAACAACCAAAAAGAAATACGCGATAAATTTCCCGATCCAAAGCTCACGCGCCGAAATATGGGCTATGCCATCGATGTGCTGCTTGATTCAGCCGTTTTTACCAAAGGCGGCGAGACCTTTAACTTTTGCAAATTGCTGGCCGGATCGGAAGGCACCCTGGCCTTTTCAACGCGACTGAAACTGAATGTAATTCCCCTGCCGCCCAAACACAAAGGTTTGGTATGTGCGCACTTTGAAACCCTGGAAGAATCGCTGCACGGTAACCTGGTGGCTTTAAAGTACAAGCCAACGGCCATCGAACTGATGGACGATCCGGTAATGCAGGCCGCCAAACAAAACCGGGAGCAAAACAAAAACCGCTGGTTTGTAAAAGGCGATCCGGGTGCGATGCTGATGATCGAGTTTTCGTTTGAAACTGAAAAAGAATTAACAGAAACCGCTGCCGCCCTTGAAAAAGAATTGCGCCAAGCCAAACTGGGCTATCACTTCCCGCTGATCACTGGCGAAGATAAGATCAAACGCGTGTGGGCCTTGCGAACTGCCGGACTGGGGCTGCTCTCCAATATTCCCGGCGACCGGAAAGGGGTACCCGGAATTGAAGATACGGCCGTGCATCCCGAATACCTGCCCGATTACATTGCCGATTTCAAAAAGGTACTAAAAAAACTGGGGCTCGAAAGCATTTACTACGCCCACATCGCCACCGGCGAGATCCATTTCCGTCCGCTGATCAATTTCAAGGATCCCAACGACGTGGAACTGTTCGACACCCTGATGAACGAAGTGGCTGCCCTGGTAAAAAAATACCGCGGTTCAATGAGTGGCGAGCACGGCGACGGGCGTGTGCGCGGGAAGTTTATCCCCTACATGCTGGGTGAAAAGAACTACGAGCTGATCCGGTCGGTTAAAAAAGCCTGGGACCCGGATAATATTTTCAATCCGGGAAAAATCGTGGATACGCCGCCGATCACCGAAAGTCTGCGGGTAATCCCGGGCAAGGCGATCCCGGAATTCGATACCGAGTTCGATTTCTCGAATTACAACGGCTATTTCCGGAGCATCGAAAAATGCAACGGCTCGGGCGACTGCCGCAAAAGCGACAAAAGCGGCGGTACCATGTGCCCCACTTTTATGGCTACGCGCGACGAAGACAAGACCACCCGCGGACGGGCCAATATCCTGCGCGAGTTTTTGTATTCCAGCGAAAAGGAACAGGCTTTCGACCACAAAGAGATCTATGATATTCTCAACCTGTGCATTTCGTGCAAGGCCTGCAAAAGCGAGTGCCCGTCGAATGTCGATATGGCCAAGCTAAAAGCCGAGTTCCTGCAACATTATTACGACATCCACGGTATTCCGCTGCGCTCGAAACTGATCGCCTACCTGCCCCGGCTGAACAGACTGGCCATGGTATTTCAGCCCCTTTCAAACTGGATGATGAATCTGTCTGTCACAAAAAAAATGGTTGGCTTTTCCGCTGACCGAAATGTTCCGGCACTCTCGAAAATCACGCTTAACCGCTGGACATCAAAAGGAATCCATCAGCCCGAAACGGCGCCGAAAGGAAAGGTATACCTGTTTAACGACGAGTTCACCAATTACAACGAAAGTGATATCGGTATAAAGGCCATTTTACTGCTCACCAAACTGGGCTACGAAGTGCAGATTCCGGGAACCCTGGAAAGTGGCCGGACCTTTCTGTCGAAAGGACTGGTAAAAACATCGAAAAAAATCGCCACAGCCAATGTCGAGCGGCTAAAAGACATTATTACAAAAGAAACACCACTGGTGGGCATCGAGCCATCCGCCATCCTGGCATTTCGCGATGAATACCCCGACCTGGTGGATGCTGAACTGCAGGCGGCAGCCAAACAACTGGGAGAAAATGCGCTTCTGTTTGAGGAGTTCATGGCTGCAGAAATCGAGAAAGGCAATATTCAGCAATCGCAGTTCACCAACCAGGAAAAACAGATCCTGTTACACGGGCACTGCCAGCAAAAAGCAGTGGCTTCCACCGAACCATCGAAGAAAATACTGTCGTTCCCGGCCAATTACACCGTCGAAGAAATCCCCTCGGGTTGCTGCGGCATGGCCGGTTCGTTTGGCTACGAAAAAGAGCACTACGAATTGTCGATGAAAATTGGCGAAATGGTGCTGTTCCCGGCTGTCAGGGAAACCCGGGCCGAAACCATTATTTCAGCTCCCGGAACTTCGTGCCGTCACCAGATAAAAGACGGAACCGACAGAAAAGCAATGCACCCCGTGGAGGTGCTTTATGAGGCGCTTTTATAAACCAGGAAATCTTCAATAACCAATATCCAATGCAGAATTACCAACGCCAAAGAACAGTTGGATATTGAGTATTGAGCATTCATCATTGGTTATTTCGTTATTGAAATAACAACTAATTTGATGGATCTTGTTCTTCCTCCTCAGAAAAGGAGGTGTCCCGATCCCTCGGGACGGAGGATTGATTTTTCCGGGCGTGGCTCCTTAAAATCCCCCTTCTATTCTCCCTTTTTCTAAGCCTGCCTGCCGGACAGGATGATAGGCAGGGGGGACGAAAACAGCTCAACAGCAGAAAACCAGAATAACCAATTTCCAATGCAGAATTACTAAAGCCAGAAAACAGTGCTTGCCCGGAAGATGAATCATGAGTTCGAAAATAATCAGTAAATTCATTGATTATAATCAATATTTTTTACTATTTTTAAAAATATATTGGATATAATCAAAACAAATGAACTACAAAAACAGAAGTCTTTACCTGAATTCCATAAAGAATTACATGTACCAAAACATAATAAAGGTGCTTGTAGGTCAGCGCAGAGTTGGGAAAAGTGTGCTTTTACAACAACTTATCGATTTGGTTAAAAAAGAAAAAGCAAATCCCAACATCTTGTTTATCAACAAAGAAGACCTTGCCTTTGAAACGATAAGAACCTATAGCGACCTTGTCAATTATGTCGAAAGCAATTTTAAACCGGAACAGGAAAACTTTCTCTTTATTGATGAAATTCAAGACATCGAAGACTTTGAGAAAGCACTCAGGCATTTTCAAACCAAAGAAAGCTGGGATATTTATATTACCGGCAGCAACGCAAAATTATTATCAGGTGAACTGGCAACATTTTTAAGCGGCAGATACATTGAAATAAAAGTGTTTACACTGTCTTTCACCGAATTTCTTGATTTCCATAACTTAAGTAACAACAACGAGGCGCTCAATAAATATATACGTTACGGCGGCCTGCCCTATCTCATTCATTTGAAACTGGAAGACAACATTGTATTCGATTATTTAAAAAATATTTATGCAGCCATTCTTTACAAAGACATTATCGCACGACATAGCATACGAAATGTGGGCTTTCTTGACAAGTTAATTCTTTTTATGGCCGACAACACCGGAAGCCTCGTTTCGGCAAAAAGCATTAATGACTTTCTCAAATCACAGAAGATTTCCATTTCCCACAACCTCATACTGGATTACCTGAATTATTTATGCGAAGCATTCTTCCTCTTCAAAGCAAAAAGAAACGATTTAAAAGGGAAAAGGATCCTGGAATTTGGAGAAAAGTACTATTTCGAGGATTTGGGTATCCGCCATGCTATTGGAGGTTATAAAAACGATGATATCAATAAAATACTCGAGAATACCGTTTATTTACAATTGCTGATTTGGGGCTACGAAGTAACAGTAGGCAAATTAAACAATAAGGAAATTGATTTTGTGGCAGAAAAAACCGGAAACAGAATTTATGTTCAGGTTGCATTTAGTATTCCTGATGAAAAAGTGAAAAGCAGGGAGTTTGGTAACCTGCTCGAGATCAAAGATAATTACCGGAAAATTGTAGTATCTATGGATGAAATCCAGATTGACGGCTACGAGGGAGTTGAACACATGCATATACGTAAGTTCTTAACTCAAGAACTGTAAAGAATCGAAAAAACCTTCACCTGCTGACTGGAGTTCAGCTGGTGAATAAGCGTTGGATGATGAGATCAGTTGCTTAACAGGAATAGACTTCCACAAATATTGAGCAGTTGCCCCGATAGCTATCGGGGTGAAGTCACCAGCTCAACATCAGAAATACAGAATATCCAAGGCCAAAGAACAGTTGGACATTGAGTATTGAGCATTCAATATTGGATATTTCTTCTTTTGTTTTCCATTCATTGAGCGACATACAGATTGCTTCCTCCTCCTTAGAAAAGGAGGTGTCCCGATCCCTCGGGACGGAGGATTGAAATTCACATGTTTGACACCTTGAAATCCCCCTTGTATTCCCCCTTCTTCAAAGGGGGACGAAGCCATCCTGAAAAATGAACTTTCTCCTCCTGCTAAGGAGGAGTACCCTGACCGATTGAAATGAGCGTCAGGGGGAGGTGGTGTATGAGGCGCTGCTTTGAAAAAGATAATATTAAATAATCAATATCCAATGTAGAATCTCCATAGCCATAGAACATTTGAATATTGAATATTGAGCATTCATTATTGGATATTTCTTCTTTCTTTTTACT
>Ga0207798_100187_pt1 | contig 21411 bp, 21 predicted proteins | sample TtanPargueraPR_8_FD_187278 | JGI IMG/M metagenome (GOLD analysis project Ga0207798, IMG submission 187278) | Anaerobic enrichment media microbial communities from Bioluminiscent Bay, La Parguera, Puerto Rico - Tt and E1 (SPAdes) | ecosystem: Environmental > Aquatic > Marine > Unclassified ... | reverse complement strand
GAGCCGATGTAGCCGAAGCCGGCGCCCCGGGTCAGCAGGTCGATGTCCACCCCGTAGCGGGCGGCGTAGTAGCTGATCGGGATCGCGGTCAGGAAAATCACCAGGCTGACCGCGAGGATCGCCGCGACGGCGTTGTCGAAACCATAGTGCAGGGTAATGGAGCCGCCGATGGCCTCCATAGCCAGGAACGAGATGGCCCCCAGCGCAGTATGGCTGACCCGCGCAGCCGACCACCGGCGTGCACTTTTGGCGGTAAAGCGCAGGGCGTAGTCTTCCAGGGTCTGGTTGGCTACCCATTGGTTATAGCTACGCCGGACCCGAAAAATATTCTGTTTTACTGCCATTCCCGCCCTGCTCCTGGCCCGCCGGGCCGCCCTGAATTGGTGCGCGTTTGCTGCCGTCACGCACCGGATCAGAAAGCTGGAACAAGAACCGTGCCATAAACCGGTGCAACGGATGTGCGCCTTGGGGTTGCCTGCGGTTGTAACCTGTCTGACCTGGCACGGGTATGCGTCAAATGACGTACCACGCTGGGGTGAATGCCGAATGGGCACCCATGACAGCCCTGAGCAGAATGATTGACGTGGGCACTGTGCTTCCGGAGCGGAGCACGGTACCGGCTTTCAACCACTGCGAGGAATGACCATGGGAACCACAACCATTGCCGCCGGAGGGCGGAGTCACAAGAGCAAAGGGCTACGAAAGAGCCTGGCCACCCTGGCCGCATCCATCATGCTGGCCACGTCGGCCCAGGCGGCCACGCCGGCAACCGATGAGGTAAACACCACCGGACTGGCGGTCACTGACGACACCGTCAAGGTCGGTATCCTGCACTCCATCACCGGCACCATGGCTATCAGTGAGATTGGTTCGGTGCAGGCCGAGAAGCTCGCTATTGAGCAGATCAACGAGTCCGGCGGTGTCCTTGGCCGGCAGATCGAGTTTGTCCAGGAAGACGGCGCCAGTGACTGGCCCACCTTCGCGGAGAAATCCCGCAAGCTGCTTCGCCAGGACAACGTCGCGGCCATCTTCGGTGCCTGGACCTCGGCTTCCCGTAAAGCCATTCTGCCGGTCATCGAGCAGTACAACGGTATGCTGTACTACCCGACCTTCTACGAGGGTCTGGAGCAGTCACCCAACGTGATCTACACCGGCCAGGAAGCCACCCAGCAGATTCTGGCGGGTATCGACTGGGCGGTGAAAGAGAAAGGCGCCAAAACCTTCTACCTGCTGGGCTCGGATTACATCTGGCCCCGTACCTCCAACAAAATTGCCCGCAAGCACATCGACAAACTGGGCCTGAAAGTAGTGGGTGAGGAGTACTACCCGCTGGGCCACACCCAGTTCAACTCCGTGATCAACAAGATCAAGCTCAAGAAGCCGGACGTGATCTTTGCGTCGGTGGTGGGTGGTTCCAACGTGGCCTTCTACAAGCAGATGAAAGCCGCCGGTGTCGATTTCACCGACGAGAAGCCGCTGCTGCTCACCATCTCCGTCACCGAGGATGAAATCCGCGGTATCGGCGGTGAGAACGTGGAAGGTATCTACGCCTCCATGAAGTATTTCCAGAGCCTGGATAACCCCAACAACGAAGAATTCGTGGCCGCCTTCAAGGAAGCCTGGGGTGACGACATGGTGATTGGCGACGTAACCCAGGCGGCCTATCTCGGCCCGTGGCTGTGGAAGATGGCGGTGGAAAAAGCCGGCTCCTTCGACATCGACAAGATTCGTGAAGCCTCACCCGGTATCGAATTTACCAAGGCACCGGAAGGTTATGTCCGCATCCACGAAAACCATCACCTCTGGTCCAAGACCCGCATCGGCCGCGCCAAAACCGATGGCCAGTATGAAGTGGTTTATGAAACCGACGAGCTGATGGAACCCGATCCGTTCCCGGAAGGTTACCAGTAAGCAGCCGTGGCCGGTGCCTTCGGGCGCCGGCGTCCGGCTCGGACGCAAGCACGTGTTCTTAAGCGACGGGAGTAAGGGTCATGTTTGACGGATACACCACCAGCGAATTGATGTCGATTTTTGCCATGCAGGGCTTTGCCGGGCTGTCCCTGTTCTCGGTATTCGTACTGATGGCACTGGGCCTGGCGATCATTTTTGGTCAGATGGGGGTGATCAATATGGCCCACGGGGAATTCATGATCCTCGGCGCCTACACCACCTACCTTGTCTCCGGGTTTTTCCAGTCGGTCCTGCCCGGTCTGTTTGGCGGATACTTCTTCGTCGCCATCATTATTGCGTTTCTCATCTGTGCCGCCCTCGGGGCCTTTATCGAATGGGCCATGATCCGGCACCTTTACCGGCGGCCACTCGACACCCTGCTGGCCACCTGGGGCCTGAGCCTGATCATGCAGCAAACCTACCGCTCCATCTTCGGGGCCCGGGAAGTGGGTGTGGAACTGCCGGAGTGGATGATGGGCGCCATCCAGGTTACCGATCTGGTGGAACTGCCCATCAACGGCTTGTTCGTGATGATCATTGCCCTGTCCATCGCCCTGGGGGTTTACCTGCTGATGTACCGCTCCGGCTGGGGCAAGAAGGTTCGTGCCGTGGTACAGAACCGCCCGATGGCCGAAGCCGTGGGCATCAACAGTGCCGGGGTTGACCGTATGACCTTCGCCCTGGGCTGTGGCATTGCCGGTATCGCCGGTGCGGCCTTCACCATGATCGGCTCCACGGGCCCGTCCTCCGGCCAGGCCTACATTGTCGATACCTTCCTGGTGGTGGTTTTCGGCGGTGCCCAGAGTCTGATTGGCACCATTGTCTCTGCCTTCGGTATTTCCCAGGCCCAGTCCACGATGGAGTTCTTCCTCAGTGGTTCCATGGCCAAAGTCCTCACCCTGCTGGTGGTCGTTGGCATCCTGATGCTGCGCCCGGAAGGCCTGATGGCGCTCAAGGTCCGTCGCTAGGAGACTGTCATGAAAAACACTTCCCCTTTGAAATGGTTTGCCTCCCGAGAGGGACTCTACTATCTGGCACTGGCGTTGCTGCTGGTGGTCATCCTGCCGCTGGCGCTGGACCCGTTCCGCCTGAACATGGTGGGTAAATACCTCACCTACGCCTTCGTGGCCATCGGCCTGGTGATGTGCTGGGGCAAAGCCGGCATCCTCAGCCTGGGCCAGGGCGTGTTCTTCGGCCTGGGCGGCTACTGCATGGCCATGTTCCTGAAGCTGGAGGCCTCCACGCCGGAGGCCACGGCCATCCAGTCCACCCCGGGTATCCCGGACTTCATGGACTGGAACCAGCTGACCGAGCTGCCGTGGTTCTGGGAACCGTTCCACAGCTTCTCGTTCACCCTGCTGGCGATCGTCGGTGTGCCGGTGGCCCTGGCATTCATCATCGGTTTTGCGATGTTCACCCGCCGGGTGGGAGGCGTCTACTTCGCCATCATCACCCAGGCCATCGCCGCCATCCTGACCATTCTGATCATTGGTCAGCAGGGCTACACCGGGGGTGTGAACGGCATTACCGATCTGCAGACCCTGATGGGCTGGGACATCCGCACCGACGAGGCCAAAACCATCCTGTACTTCGTGTGCGTGGGCCTGCTGTTCGTGTGCCTGTTCGTGGCCCGGTTTGTCCAGAACCGCAAGCTCGGTCGCATCCTGGTGGCCATGAACGCCCAGGAAAACCGGGTGCGTTTCTCCGGCTATGACGTGGCCGCGTTCAAGATCTTCGTGTTCTGCCTGGCCGCCGCCTTTGCGGGCATTGGCGGCGCGCTGTTCACCCTGATTGTCGGCTTCATGTCGCCCTCGTTCATCGGCATCGTTGCCTCCATTGAAATGGTCATCTTCTGTGCCCTCGGGGGTCGCCTGTCGATTCTGGGCGCAGTCTACGGCGCGTTGCTGGTGAACGCCGCCAAGAGCGGCTTCTCCGAATCCTTCCCGGAATTGTGGCCGTTCGCCATGGGCGCGTTGTTCATCGGTGTGGTGCTGGCGTTCCCGAACGGCCTGGCCGGCCTGTACCAGACCTACGTGATGCCCCTGGAAGACCGTCTGTTCAAGCGCAAGCCGAAAGCAGCGGCGAGCGCCCCGGCGAAGCCAGCGCCTGCTGCCCGCCAAGATGAGGGCCGTGATTACGACCCGATGCTGGATCAATACAGCCCGGAGAAATCCTGATGAACGCAGCCAAAGCACAGAGCAAGGACTTCCTGCTCGCAGTCGAGGGCCTGACCGTCTCATTCGATGGCTTCAAGGCGGTGGATGATCTCTCGTTCTACCTGGACCCGAAAGAGATCCGGGTCATCATCGGCCCCAACGGGGCCGGCAAAACCACGGTACTGGACCTGATTTGCGGCAAGACCAAGGCGACCTCGGGTTCCATCAAGTTTGATGGCAAGGAGCTGACCAGACTCAAGGAGCACCAGATTGTGCATTCCGGCGTTGGCCGCAAGTTCCAGACGCCTTCGGTGTTCGAGGACCTGACGGTATTTGAGAACCTGGAGGTGTCCTATCCACAGGGCCACAGCGTGATGGGGGCGCTGGCCTTCAAACGCTCGGCTGAGGTGGTGGCTGCGGTGGAAGACGTGGCCGAGACCATCTTCCTGAAAGATGCCCTGGACCAGCCGGCGTCGCTGCTCAGTCACGGCCAGAAGCAGTGGCTGGAGATTGGCATGCTGCTGATCCAGAAGCCGGACCTGTTGATGCTGGATGAACCGGTGGCCGGTATGTCGGTAGCCGAGCGCAAGAAAACCGCTGAACTGCTGCGGCGCATTACCAAAGACCACACGGTGCTGGTGATCGAGCACGACATGCAGTTTGTCGGGGATATCGCAGACCGGGTCACGGTGATGCACCAGGGCAAGGTTCTGTCTGAGGGGTCCATCGAGCACGTGAAGTCGGACCCGAAAGTCATCGAAGTCTACCTGGGGCATTGATCATGCTGAGCGTCAAACAACATTCGGTGGCCTATGGCCAGAGCAGCATCATCCAGGACCTGAACCTGGAGGTGGGCAAACAGGAAATCGTGGCGGTGGTTGGCCGCAACGGTATGGGTAAAACCACCCTGATGAAATCCCTGGTGGGCATGACCCCGAGCCGCGGTGGCCAGGTCACGCTGGATGGCACGGACCTGTCGAACCTGAAGAGCTTCCAGCGGGTGAGGGCCGGCATCGGGTTTGTGCCCCAGGGGCGGATGATTTTCCCGACCCTGACGGTGAAGGAAAACATCGAGACCGGTCTGGCCGCGGTAGGCGAGAAGAAAATTCCGGAAGACCTTTATGAGCTGTTTCCGGTGCTGAAGGAAATGCAGCACCGCCGGGGCGGCAACCTTTCCGGCGGGCAGCAGCAACAGCTGGCCATCGCCCGGGCCCTGGCGACCCGGCCCAAGGTGCTTCTGCTCGATGAGCCGACCGAGGGCATCCAGCCCAACATCATCAAGGACATTGCCAAGACCCTCCGGCGCATTCGCGATGAGCGGGGGTTGTCGATTGTGGTGTCGGAGCAGGTGTTGAGCTTTGTGATGGATGCGGCGGACCGGATTCTGGTGATCGAGAAGGGGGAGATTGTGCACGAGGAGCTTCGGGAAGAGGCGGATCAGGACAAGATTGCCAGTTATCTGGCCGTTTAGCTTTGTTGAGGGGGAATTAATATGAGACACGGTGATATTTCCAGCAGTAACGATACCGTCGGCGTGGCGGTGGTGAACTACAAGATGCCCCGGCTGCATACCAAAGCCGAGGTGCTGGACAACGCCCGCAAGATTGCGGACATGATCAAGGGTATGAAGGTGGGGTTGCCGGGAATGGATCTGGTGGTGTTTCCGGAATACAGCACCATGGGGATCATGTACGACAACGACGAGATGATGGAGACCGCCGCCACCATCCCCGGAGACGAGACAGCGATTTTCTCGGCGGCCTGCCGGGAGGCGAATACCTGGGGGGTGTTTTCCCTCACCGGCGAGCGCCATGAAGATCATCCCAACAAGGCGCCCTACAACACCCTGGTGCTGATCAACAACGAGGGTGAGATTGTCCAGAAATACCGCAAGTGCATTCCCTGGTGCCCGATTGAGGGCTGGTACCCCGGCGACACCACCTATGTGACCGAGGGGCCGAAGGGGATGAAGGTCAGCCTGATCATCTGCGACGACGGCAACTACCCGGAGATCTGGCGCGACTGCGCCATGAAGGGGGCGGAGCTGATTGTGCGGTGCCAGGGTTACATGTATCCGGCCAAGGAACAGCAGATCATGATGGCCAAGAGCATGGCCTGGGCCAACAACTGCTATGTGGCCGTCGCCAACGCTTCGGGTTTTGATGGCGTCTATTCGTACTTTGGCCATTCCGCCATTATTGGTTTTGATGGCCGGACCCTTGGGGAATGTGGCGAGGAGGATATGGGCATTCAGTATGCCCAGCTGTCGGTCAGCCAGATTCGTGATGCCCGGGCCAATGATCAGTCCCAGAACCACCTGTTCAAACTGCTGCACCGGGGTTACACCGGGGTTCATAACTCCGGGGACGGAGACAAGGGCGTGGCGGACTGCCCGTTCGATTTCTACCGCACCTGGGTTATGGATGCCCAGAAAGCCCAGGAAAACGTCGAGGCCATGACCCGCAAAACCGTGGGCACGGCGGAATGCCCGGTGGGTGAACTGCCGTTCGATGGCAAGGAAAAAACTGCAGGGGCCTGAGCCCGGGAGACCGCGATGCCGTTTATCAATGAGCGGCTGGAAGCCAACCGGGAAACGCTGGCAAGGAACCGGGCCGATTCAGGCCCGGTTCGTGTTTCCCGGTTCCGCTTTGAGCCGGACGCCGTAATGGCGAGCCTGCGGGCCAATATCGTGGGCCAGCAGCACGCCCTGGAGGCGATGGAATCCATGCTGGTTCGGGTCAAGGCCGACATCGGTGAAGAGAACCGCCCGCTGGCGGTTCACTTGTTTCTGGGGCCGACCGGGGTGGGCAAGACTGAAACCGTACGGCTGATTGCCGAGGCCATTCATGGCAGCCGCGATGCCCTGTGCCGCATCGACATGAACACCCTGGCCCAGGAGCACTACGCGGCCGCGCTGACCGGCGCGCCGCCCGGTTATGTGGGCAGCAAGGAAGGCCACAGCCTGTTTGATCTTGAGAAGGTTCAGGGGTCGTTCAGCAAACCGGGCATCGTCCTGTTCGACGAGCTTGAAAAGGCCAGCAAGGAGGTCACCCGGACCCTGCTCAATGTGCTCGATACCGGCCGGCTGGTGTTCCCCTCCGGCAACCGGGAAATCGACTTCCGCAACACGCTGATCTTTATGACCAGCAACGCTGGAGCCCTGGAAGCGGAAGCACACCATCACCGCTATCAGCGAGGCTGGCGCCGCTGGCTGGGGCTGGAGCCGGGCCCGCAGGAGAACCTTCGGGACAAGGCCCTGCGCCGGCATTTCGACCCGGAGTTCCTGAACCGGATTGACCAGATTCTTACGTTTAATCCCCTGACAGACCAGTGGCTGTATGCCCTTCTGGAGATTGAGCTGGCCGGCTTGAACAAGCGCCTGGCCCGCAAACAGGCCTCGCTGGATTTGTCGGTGGAGCTGCGCAGTGTGTTGTGCCGCGATTACGACAGCCGCTATGGCGCCCGCGAGATGCTACGGGCGTTCCGCCAGAAACTGGAGCCGGCGCTGGCCCGTGCGTTGCTGGCGCATCCCGAGCATTCCTCATTTCTGGCCGAGCTCAAGAGGCAGGAGATAGTGGTGCGCCAATACGTCGAATGACGTAGGTGCCGGGGGCAATTCGCGAATACCGCGCCGCTGGCGTATCGCGGATAGTGAAACGGTCAGCGCAGGCGCCGTCGGGCACTGCGTTCCCAAGCTTAGACGCCGAACGCCAAGAACCAAGGAGCGACCGCTATGGCCGAAACACTCATCAAGATCGATTTGAGCAAATCCGCGTACGAGAACGAGAATATCCACAACCGCTGGCATCCGGACATTCCCATGGCGGCGACGGTCAAGCCCGGGGACGATTTCATCCTCGAGTGTTACGACTGGACCGGTGGCCAGATCAAGAACAACGACAGCGCAGACGACGTGCGCGACGTGGATCTGACCCAGGTTCACTTCCTGTCTGGCCCGGTGGGCGTGGAGGGCGCAGAACCCGGCGACCTGCTGGAAGTGGACATCCTCGACATCGGTGCCTTCAAGGACAGCCAGTGGGGTTTCAACGGTTTCTTCTCCAAGAAGAACGGCGGCGGCTTTCTGACCGAGCACTTTCCGGAAGCCCAGAAATCCATCTGGGATTTCAACGGCATGTTCACCAAATCCCGCCACATCCCCAACGTTGAATTCGCCGGCATGATCCACCCGGGCCTGATCGGCTGCCTGCCGTCCAAGGAAATGCTGGCGGAGTGGAACAAGCGCGAGAAAGAACTGTACGACACCGAACCGGATCGGGTGCCGGGCCTGGCAAACTTGCCCTACGCCGACACTGCCCACCTGGGCAAGCTGGCGGGTGATGCCGCCAAAGAGGCGGCGCTGGAAGCCGCCCGCACCGTACCGCCCCGGGAACACGGTGGTAACTGTGACATCAAGGACTTGTCCCGTGGTTCCAAGGTGTATTTCCCGGTCTATGTGAAGGGGGCAGGCCTGTCGGTGGGCGACCTGCACTTCAGCCAGGGCGACGGCGAGATCACCTTCTGCGGTGCCATCGAAATGGCCGGCTGGATCCACCTGCGGGTGAACCTGATCAAGGACGGTATGGCCAAATACGGCATCAAGAACCCGGTCTTCAAACCCAGCAGCATCAAGCCGCGCTACGAGGACTATGTGATCTTCGAGGGCATCTCGGTGGATGAAGAGGGCCAGCAGCACTACCTGGACGTGCACGTGGCCTACCGCCAGGCCTGCCTCAACGCCATCAACTACCTGACCAAGTTCGGTTACACCCCGGCTCAGGGTTACGCGTTGCTTGGTTGTGCGCCGGTGGAAGGCCACATCAGTGGCGTGGTGGATGTGCCCAACGCCTGCGCCACCCTGTGGTTGCCGACCGAAATCTTCGACTTCGACATCAACCCCACGGCGGAAGGACCGACCAGGAAGGTCACGCCGGGCACCGACGTACCCCTTTCACCGGACAAGGAGTAAGCCATGCCACTGTACGACTACAAATGCCGGGAACACGGGCTGTTCCAGGAACTGGGCGCCATGGCCGAAGCCGGTAATCCGGCCCATTGCCCCACCTGCAAGGCGCTGTCACCCCGGGTGATTGTGCTGCCGCCGGAGCTCCTGGCCATGGACCCGGCCCGCCGCAACGCGGAGGCGCGGAATGAGAAGGCGAGCCATGAGCCCATCATCTCCACCGCCGACCAGCGGGCCCGGGACGCCGAGCACCGCAAGAGTTGTGGCTGCAAGAAAAAGTCGGACGGTAAACACATGCTGTTCTACACCGCCGACGGCAAGAAGATGTTCCCGTCCATGCGGCCCTGGATGATCAGCCACTGACCATTGCTTTCACGTGTTTGGCCCCCTTGAGGGGCCTTTTTTTATGGCCGATCAGCGGTTTTGCTCCAGGGTGAGGTCGCCATACCAGGCCGTGGCCTGCTCGCCGGTGTTGTCGGCGTCGGTCATGATGGCCACGCCCACAATGGCGGGCGGTTCTTCGCCGAAGGCCTGCCGGTAATCTGCCACCAGGTCCCGGGTAACGGTCACCCATTCGCCCACCCGCGACGGCCCGGAGTTGACGGCAATCATCACGGTTTTGTCGGTGTAGGCGTTGGCGACCATGCTCTGCTCTGGTAGCTGATTGGCCCAGATGTAGTTCAGGGCGTTGCCGGGCAGGGTCTCGCCGAACAGCACTTCCACGGTCTTGCGCTTGGCCCGTTCAAAAAAGCCGGCCTTGTCCGGCTGAAACTCAAAGGCGACGTAGATGCGGGCAGGGTAGTCATCACCGGACTTTTCGCGGGCGTTGCCGGCTTCGTAGATGTTCGACACCTTCCAGCGCCATGACAACGTGAGCGAATCGCCGGGCACCAGCTCAACACGGGCAATCAGCCCGGAGGCGCTGGCGTCTGCGTCGGCACGGACCACCTGCTGGCCGTCGTCCGTGTCCAGGGTGTAGCGGGTATGTGTCTCGATGTTCGGAAAGGTCAGGGGCTCCCAGCCGTCCTCCAGTGAGGTCATGGTGGAGAACCGGGTTAGCCGGTCTGTGTCTGCCCACACCGGGCTGGCGGCGAGACCGAGCATCAGGGTACTGGCCAAAAGCAGTGAAATTCTCACATTCATTCCTCAAATCCGGTGGTCTGGAGATGGACAGGCTCTGTTGCAAAAAGTGCCTTGTCTTGGCGTATTCGGCCCTATATAGTGACCGGATCCTTGGTTAACTACCATATATTGTGATCAAACTCTGATCATCTTGATCACAGGGTAGTCGGGAATCCGGTGAGAATCCGGAACTGACGCGCAGCGGTATTGGGGAACGAGCGTGGCAAGATGACACTGGCGCAAGCCGGGAAGTCGCCACGTTAGGCAGAGCTGAAAGGTTCACGCCCCTGAGTCCGAAGACCTGCCAGGGATCAGAAGCCCCCCATGGGTTTCTGGACTGCACCTTCGCGATTCAAGGGTGAGCAGATTGGTCAGGCCTGCCCGTATTCGGGGCAAGGTGTGCCACTGCGTTCGCGAGGGTGAAACGGAACCAACGCGAATTCAGGAGAGCACCATGACAGCCACTGCCATTGCCGAACCCCCGGCCCCCGCGACCGATACCCAATCCCTGCAAGTTATCAAACGAAACGGCACCCTGGTGAGTTTCAACCCGGCCAAGATCAGTGTCGCGGTGACCAAAGCCTTCCTGGCGGTGGAAGGGGACCAGGCAGCCGGTTCCGCCCGCATCAACGACGCCGTGCACCGGGTTACCGAACAGGTAGTGCAGGCCATCAGCCGCCGCCTCAAGGCCGGTGGTAAGGTGCACATCGAAGACATCCAGGACCAGGTGGAACTGGCCCTGATGCGGGCCGAAGAGCAGAAAGTGGCCCGGGCCTACGTGCTGTACCGTGAAGAACACGCCCGCCAGCGCGCCGTGGACGAGCCGGTGGAAGCGCATCCGCACCTGACCGTGAAAAAAGCCGATGGCAGCATCGCCCCGCTGGACCTGGGCCTGATGAAGCAGCAGGTGGAACAGGCCGCCACCGGCCTGGATGGCATCAACGGCGACTCGCTGGTGGAAGACGCCCTGCGCAACCTTTACGACGGCATCGAAGAGACCGAAGTCCTGTCTGCCCTGATCATGACTGCCCGGGGTCGCATTGAACGGGAACCCGACTACAGCGCCGTAACCGCCCGCCTGCTGCTGGAACAGCTCCGGCTGGAAACAGCGGAAGCCCTGGACCTGCCCCGCAGTCTTCCGCTGGCAGAGATTTATCCACAGGCCCTGAGCGCCTTTGTTCACGCCGGTATCCGCTACGAACTGCTGGACGAAGCCCTGGCGGCCTTTGATCTGGAACGCCTTGGCAACGCCCTGAAACCGGAGCGCGATCTCCAGTTCGGCTTCCTGGGCCTGCAAACCCTGTACGACCGTTACTTCCTGCACTGGAACAAGGCCCGCCTGGAACTGCCCCAGGTGTTCTTCATGCGGGTGGCCATGGGCCTGGCACTGCGTGAGGACGACCCCAACGCCCGCGCCATCGAATTCTATGAGCTGCTGTCCAGTTTCGATTACATGGCCAGCACGCCCACCCTGTTCAACAGCGGCACCCGGCATTCCCAGCTGTCGTCCTGCTACCTGACCACGGTGGGCGACGACCTTGAGGGCATTTACGGGGCCATTCGCGATAACGCCCTGCTGTCGAAATGGGCCGGTGGTCTGGGCAACGACTGGACCCCGGTGCGGGCCCTGGGCTCCCACATCAAGGGTACCAACGGCCAGAGCCAGGGCGTGGTGCCGTTCCTGAAAGTGGTCAACGACACCGCCGTGGCCGTGAACCAGGGCGGCAAGCGCAAGGGCGCGGTCTGTGCCTATCTGGAAAGCTGGCACCTGGACATCGAAGAGTTCCTGGAACTGCGCAAGAACACCGGCGATGAACGCCGCCGTACCCACGACATGAACACCGCCAACTGGGTGCCGGACCTGCTGATCGAGCGCATGCGCGAAGACCGCGACTGGACCCTGTTCTCCCCCAGCGATGTGCCAGATCTGCACGACCTGTACGGCAACGCCTTCCGCGAGCGTTACCAGCACTACGAAGCCCTGGCCGAGCAGGGCAAGATCAAGCTGTTCAAGAAAATTCCGGCCAAACAGCTGTGGCGCAAGATGCTCACCGTGCTGTTCGAGACCGGTCACCCCTGGATCACCTTCAAGGACCCGTGCAATCTGCGCTCTCCGCAGCAGCATCAGGGCGTGGTGCACAGCTCCAACCTGTGTACCGAAATCACCCTGAACACCAGCGCCGATGAGATTGCGGTGTGCAACCTGGGCTCGGTGAACCTGGCTGCCCACATCAAGGACGGCGAGCTGGACGTCACGCGCCTGGAGCGCACCGTGAACACCGCCGTGCGCATGCTCGATAACGTCATCGACATTAACTTCTACGCGGTGCCGCAGGCGCGCAATTCCAACCTGAAGCATCGCCCGGTGGGCCTGGGCCTGATGGGCTTCCAGGACGCCCTGTACCAGCTGGGCCTGCCGTACTCCAGCCCGGAAGCGGTGGAATTTGCCGACGTTGCCATGGAGCAACTCAGCTACTTCGCATTGCGTGCCTCCGCCACGCTGGCCGGTGAGCGAGGCGCCTACGACACCTACGAAGGCTCGCTGTGGAGCCAGGGCATCCTGCCGATGGATTCGGTGGGCCTGCTGAAGGACAACCGCCGGGACGGCGACCTGTCGCTCAATACCAACAGCCGCCTCGACTGGACCCCGGTGCGGGAGCTGATTGCAAAAAACGGCATGCGCAACAGCAACGTGATGGCCATTGCCCCGACCGCGACCATTTCCAACATCGTGGGCGTGTCCCAGTCCATCGAACCGGCGTACCAGAACCTGTTCGTGAAATCGAACCTGTCCGGCGAGTTCACCGTGGTGAACCCCTCGCTGGTGCGTGATCTCAAGGCCGAAGGCCTGTGGGACAACGTGATGGTGAACGACCTGAAATACTTCGACGGCAGCGTGCAGCAGATCGACCGCATCCCCGCCGAGCTCAAGGCCCGCTACGCCACCGCATTCGAGATTGACCCGCGCTGGCTGGTGGAAGCGGCGGCCCGGCGCCAGAAATGGCTGGACCAGGCCCAGAGCCTGAACCTGTACATGGCCGAACCCAGCGGTAAGAAGCTGGATGCCCTGTATCAGCTGGCCTGGGAGCGTGGCCTCAAAACCACCTACTACCTGCGTTCCCTGGGGGCCACTGGCGCCGAGAAGACCGCGCCGGTATCGGCGCCACAGCCGCAGGTGTGCAGCATCGACAATCCCGACTGCGAAGCTTGTCAGTAACCATTTACTTATTTGGGAGGCGCCCACATGCTGGACTGGGACGACGAACCAAAAGCGCAAACCACTGCCGCCGCCACCGGCGGCCCGGCGCCCGTGAATGTCGACGACAAGCGGGTGATTAACGGCGAGACCGACATCAACCAGTTGGCACCGTTCAAGTACCCCTGGGCCTGGGAGTACTTCATGAACGCCAACAAGAACCACTGGACGCCGCTGGACGTGAACATGGCGCAGGACGTTCACGACTACCACCACCGGCTGACGCCGGCGGAAAAACACGTGTACGAGAACGTGCTGGCGTACCTGACCACCTCCGACATCCTCGCCATGCGCAATATCGGCCTGGCGGTGATGGAGAAGATGAGCGCGCCGGAACTGCAGATCTACCAGGCCCGCCAGGTGTACGAGGAAGCGCTGCACACCTGGACCTACCAGCACTGCATCGAAACCCTGAACCTGGACCAGAGCGAGATCTACAACCGCTACCGCGTGGTGCCGGAGATCAACGGCAAAATCCAGCTGGCCAACCGCCGGCTGGACGCCGCCATGCGCTCCGACATGAACCTGCGCAACCCGGACGAACTGCAGGACTTCGTGATGTCCTACCTGTTTTTCGCCGCCGTGTTCGAGGGCTGCTGGTTCTACAACGGCTTCAGCCCCATCTTTGCTCTGCAGCGCCGGGGCCTGATGAGGGGCACGGGCGAACAGTTGCAGTACATTCTGCGGGACGAAGCCATGCACTTCTCCTTCGGCCTGAAAGTGGTGAACCAGATTCTCGAAGAAGAGAAAATCACCCTGGACCCGAAAGCGGTGCGCGAGATGTGGGACGAATCCGAAGCCGCGGAAATGGCCTACGCCAACTACGTGCTGCGGGACCCGATCCTGGGTTATTCGGCGGAATACCATAGCGAACAGTTCCGCTTTGTGGCCAACCGCCGGGCCCGCACCGTGGGCCTGGAAGAACCGTTCCCGGGGGCGAAGAACGTATCGCCCTGGCTGGACGAGCAGGCCACCCTGCGCAAGGAGAAGAACTTCTTCGAAACCCGGGTGATTGAGTATCAGACCGGTGCGCAGCTGGAGTGGTAAGTTTCTGCTAGGCTAGTGCCATACGCACTGGCCTGGCCGATTCGCTTTGAGGCACCCACCATGACCGATCCTCGCACACCCATCTTCTGGCGCGACGCCCGCATGCCCCATGTGGAACTGCGCAAAGTCGCGGATGGGCGCGAGGTCTGTTATGCCCTGCACACCCACCGGCACTGGTCGATCGGGGCCATAACCGGCGGTGAAAGCTCGTTCCTGTACCGCAGCGACCAGTACCACGTTAGCGCCGGCACGCTGGTGTTGATGAACCCGGAATGGCCCCACGCCTGCAACCCCATTGATAACCAGCCCTGGGCGTATCTGATGCTGTATGTGGATACCGCCTGGCTGACCCGGCTCAGATTTGAAGCGGGCCTGTTGCCCAGCGAAGACTGGCAGGACCTGGACACGGCAGTGATCACCGACCCCCGCCAGTACCAGGACTACTGCACCATGGCCGATTGCCTGCTGGACCCGGGCCGGGACCTGCTGGAAAAGCAGAGCCGGGTTGCCGAGTATCTGCTGGACCTGATGCAGAGCCTGGCGGAAGCGCCGGCCCGGGGCATTCCGCGCCCCTCGGGCACCCTGGCCGCGGTGGCTGAGTACCTGGACAGCCACTGTACCGACGAGGTATCGCTGGACGACCTGTGCCGGCTCAGTGGCTACAGCCCGGGGCATCTGGTGCGGGCGTTTCGCCAAAGCTACGGGTTAACGCCCCACGCCTACCTGATCAACCGCCGCATACAGCACGGCCAGAGCGAACTGAAACGTGGCGTGAGTATTGCCGACGCGGCCCTCAACGCCGGCTTTGCCGACCAGGCGCATTTCCAGAGAACCTTCAAACGCGTGGTGGCGGCCACCCCGAACCAGTATCGCCAGCCCTCAGTCCAGCAGCAGGAACACGCAACTTCCGGCAAGTAACAGCGCCAGAACCCGATTGAACCCGCGCAGGATTCGCGGCTGCTGCACCAGCCGGCGAAGCCCGACCCCGACATATACCCAACTCGCCAGCGACAGCCAGCAAATGGGCAGATACAGCCCCGCAAACAGCCAGAGCAGGGTGCTGTCGCCGCCCTCGGTAAACGCACTGATACCCGCCACTGACGCAAGCCAGGCCTTGGGGTTCAACCATTGCATCAGGGCGCCGGTGACAAAGCCAGGGGCAGGGCGTGCCTCATCCTCACTGAGATGGCCATCGGCGGTGGCCAGCTGGTAGCTCAAGTACAGCAGGAAGGCGACGCCAGCCCAGCTCAACCAACGCTCGAACCCGGGCGCATGTTCCAACAGCGAATTCAGGCCCAGGCCCACCGCCATAAACAGCGCGATAAACCCCAGAGTGGCCCCGGTGACAAACACCAGCCCCTGAGACACCGGATAGCGCGTGCCACTGCTCAGGCACACCAGATTGACCGGCCCCGGCGATACCGAAGCCACCAGGGCGAAGGCCGACATCGGCAGGATAATAGACAGACTCATAGCATCAGCACTCTGTGAACCAACGGAGGCGCCCAGTGTGCACGGCGCCTCGTAACCGGTATTGAACAAAATTGCGGTGGCTCGCCGCCCGGCATTTGATTTATGTTTGAAGAACCCCGTACCCACCCAGACCGGATGAGGCCAATCCCATGAAAGTGGCGGTTTTCAGCACCAAACCCTACGACGAACAGTTCCTGGCACAGGCGAACCAGGCCAGCCACCAGCATGAACTGGTGTTCCTGGAACCACGCCTGAACGCGGCCACTGCGGCACTGGCCAAAGGCTTCGACGCCGTATGCGTGTTCGTGAACGACCAGGTGGACGCCAACGTACTGGAACAGCTGGCCGCCGGCGGCACCCGGGCCGTGGCCCTGCGTTGCGCCGGGTTCAATAACGTCGACCTGAAAGCCGCCGAACGCCTGGGCATCGCTGTGGTGCGGGTACCGGCCTATTCCCCCTATGCGGTGGCCGAACACACCGCCGCCCTGATCCTGACCCTGAACCGGCAGATCCACCGGGCCTACCACCGCATTCGTGATGGCAACTTTGCCCTCGACGGCCTGCTGGGGTTCGATCTGCGGGGCCGTACCGTGGGTGTGGTGGGCACCGGCCAGATTGGCGTGGAAGTGGTGCGCATCATGCGCGGGTTCGGCTGCCGCGTGCTGTGCTACGACCTGCACGCCAACCCGGAGGCGCAAAGGCTGGGCGCGGAATATGTGAGCCTGGACGAACTGTTCCGGGAAGCAGACATTGTGACCCTGCATTGCCCGCTCACCCCGGACACCCATCACCTGATTGATGCCGCGGCCGTGGCCAAAATGAAGAAAGGCGTGATGCTGATCAACACCAGCCGGGGCGCCATGGTGGACACCGCCGCCATCATCGAAGGCCTGAAATCCGGCCAGGTGGGCTACCTGGGACTGGATGTGTATGAGGAAGAAAGCGACCTGTTCTTCGAAGATCTCTCCAATATCGTGCTGAAAGACGACGTGTTCGCCCGTTTGCTCACATTCCCGAATGTGGTCATCACCGGCCACCAGGCGTTTTTCACCCGTAACGCCCTGGAAAGCATTGCCCACACAACACTCAGCAACCTGACGGACCTGGAAACCGGCGGCGAATGCGCCAACCGGGTGCTGGCCGCCAACGGCAGCACCTGAACTGAGACAAGCCGCCCGCGCCTTCGTACAATGCCGCCATGCCCAGACCCTTCTACAGAACCGGCCCCGACCACCGCGCCGGGGCACCGGTCAGCTTTCTAGACGTGCGCCGGCGGTTCCAGTTTCGATCCGTCGAGATTGGCCGCTGGGTAACCGAGCCTGAAAAACAGCGCAGTGCCGCCCTGTTCTACGATGCCCTGTGCGACCTGATGACCATCCTCGGCGGCACCGAAAGCCTGATCTCCCTGCGCGGTACCCTGGCCCTGCAATACGGCATTGGCGGCCGCCCGGGGGTGTCTGCCCATTACACCCCCGCCACCCGCAGCTTCGCACTGGCCAAAAACGCCGGCCCCGGCAGCATCGCCCACGAATGGTTTCATGCCTTCGACCACTACATCGGCGACAAACTGTTCCCCAACATACCCCGTGGCCAGTTCGCCTCCCGACAATGGCTCACCCGCCAGGACGCCATCCAGCACCCGCTGAACCAGCGCCTGCAAGCCTGTTACCAGGCCATCCTGCTGGACGACAGCGGCCAAAACCCCAGCCCCCTGTTCCGGAACTCCGCAAAAGCTGACAAAGCCGCCGGCGTGAACTACTACAGCCAGCCAGAAGAACTCTGTGCCCGAGCCTTCGAAGCCTTTATTCAGGATGCTGCAGTGAAGAACGCCTTTCTGGTGAAGGGCACCAAAGAGAGCGAAGAAGCTCGCCTGGGGCTTTACCCACAGGGCGAACAGCGGGACCGGATAAACGTCGCCTTCCGAACCTACTTTCATTCTCTGGGCCGGGCCCTACTGCAAAAACCGGCCTAAAAACCGGAGTTATACGAACGCGTTCGCAAAACCCCAGGCAGGCTCCGGAAATTGTTGCTAACCTTCTGATAAGTTTGAAAAGGAAAAACAGGGCGGGTGGAGTTATACGCCCCCAACATGGAGCAGGGGTGGCTCGAACATGGGCGTATAACTCCGGCGGTAGCCGTGGTGGGTTCAGGTAATCTGCTGATTTTATTGGTGAAGTTGGGGTTTGCGAGGGCCGCGAGTTTTGGAGTTATACGAACGGGTTCGTATAATTAGCTGTTATGTGCGTTGAACCTACGGACGAAAGTTAATGGATCTGTCTGAGATTAGGGTCGTAATTGCGAGCGATGTCAGTGACCGGGATGGCATAGGTGTAGAGCTATATCACGGCGATGAGATGCTGATGGAGATCTTTCGTGACGACACAAAGAAAGAGCGTGAAGTTACTCTGTACCGTAAAGATCTCCCGCTAAACATCGTTGAGCACGGTATCCGACTATTTAAGTCAGAATTACCCTGGGACTTCATCGAAGATGAGTAGTCATCACATAACAAGGCCAGGCACGGCGACGTCTACTACATTGCGGCTTCGCCTCCATTCCGTAGCCGCGCATGCTGGCTGGCGTTATAGCGGTGGGTTGATTGCATAGGGTTTTCTTGCCTTTTCTCGGAAGGTTACCCGAATATACTGTATATATAAACAGTCTTTTTCTGGTTTTGAAACCCGGTGCAAGAAAACAAATAGAGCGGATCGCCGTTGAACGCTCTCCCTGCTACCCTCAAGAGCCAAGCCAGACGGATAAGTCGCGCTTGATCCGTCTGGCTTGGCTCTTGAGGGAAGGCGGATCAATCGGCAATCGTGGTCGCCTTTGTTCCGTGCCTTCGCATCTTCGGTGCCCCCGCTGACTACTGGCCTGATAACTTCCCAGGGATGTCTGCAGAGTGTGGAGTGGTCTGTGAGTAGGGTGGAGTATGAGAGTCTTTCAGGACGGTCCGTATAACCACACGTTAAGTCGGACCCTGGCTGGTGCCAGTGCCGCTTAACATCCGTCGTTAGGCGAAGGATCAAGGATGAGTGCATTCGAGAATTGGCTAGTCGAACTGAATGAACAAGAATTGAGTGTTTCGCCTGAAGACGTCGGCACACTTCTGGCCAATGCAAAAAAACTGTCAGAAGGAAAGCTATGGATTGGAAAAGATGGCGGCCCAAGACCCTGGTGGCACCGTTTTCTTGGCACTCCAAAAAGGTATGTTGATTCATTATTTTCCCTTGAGTGGTATTCCGGAGGGGCAACTCTAATATTCCATGATGAAAACTGGTCTGAATACAGAGTTCTAAAGCCTAGCGGAGGCCAGTCTTTTCCTGAAAATATCCGCAAAAAAATTTCACATGGTGAACCTAAGCCCGCTCCAGACGAGGAATGCATCGAGACAGAGCAGGCATTTAGGGCAATATCAGAAGCATTAAATAAGGGCTGTCGGCCAAGCTGGCTTGAATATAGATTTGTGGAATGACGCCTAACCAGTAGTTGCAGTTCGTTCCGGCCCTGCGGGCCTCCACCGGACCGCCTTTCCGTTGCACTCCAAGGCGGCCGCTGAACACAGCGTTATACACAAGGAATGTTCGTAGATCATGGCAAGGAATCGCGGCCAAGGTGGGCCGATTGAAACAAGGTTGATTAGCCTTTTTGCATCACTGTTTTTCTCTATCCCAACCGCAGTATTCGTTTGGCTCTGGGTCAATTTGGAGTTGGCGGTTTACTGGGATGGCTTTCTCAGCAGTCGTTACCTCATTTCCTGTATCTTGATTTTTGCTGTGTTGGCGTTGCTGCTACCGAAACTGTTTCCGTCTATTCTCGGGGGTGTCTGGCGCGGTATCGCCAAAGTTTGGCACTGGTGGGGGTGGTAGCCTCATGTATAACCAATCGTTCAAGTTCGCTACCGGCCTGGCGGCCGTCCGCCGGACGCCTACTACGCTGCGCTCCGCAGGCGCCGCTTAACATTCAGCGTTAGTACCAATAATGGATATAGATCTCTCCAAACCTCTAGACCTTCCAGCTGAATTTATAGAACGGCTCCACAGGATCGAGAGCCTCTGTAAAAGACACGAGTTCTCGGAAGAGCTTGTTGAGTCTCGTGAAGTTTCGGCTTTGGTGCGGGACATTGATCAATACTGTAATGAGAACCGAGTTATTGGTGTCCATTACACAAGAGCTTTGCCGGAGAGCATTTCGGCTAATGGGCTTCTAGTACGAGATGGAGAAGAAATACGCAGGGAATTCCTTCGACAGCATGGCCACCGGTTTTCCGAAGCCGAGATTAACGAGATCAAAGAAAGGTGGAGTAAATACTTTGACCGGGGGCAGAGTTCTGCAAGAGATGGTCGGATTTTCTTTAACTTCACTGAGATCGAGATTGGTGAGAGTGGTTCGGAGTATTTGCTTGGTCTATATGGCGGTGAGCAGGTAAGTATGTGTTTCGAGTTAGACGAGGCTTTGGGGATCAAGCTTGGGACAATCGGAAACCCGCTGGTTGTGCGGTGTGCGCTTTATCCAAGTCAGGTAAAGACCTTTATTGAACACCCATGGGGCAAAATACTGGTTTCGTCATTCCATGCAATGATAAACCCCAATGCATACAGAATTGACCAAGATGGATATCAGGAAGTACCCGTGAAGCCTGAGGATGTTATCGAGGTGAGAGTACTAACAAATCGCGTCACTCGGACGCACTAAAGTGCGCCGGTGCGCTCAGCGTTAAGTGGTGCACGGTGCTGATCAAAAGGAGAGGTATGTCAGAGGATTCAAGGCTTGAGCAATGGGTTAAAGCCTCTATTTCGACTGCGAAGTTCGATGCTTTCATGATGCCAAATATTCAGGGTTTGGGTCGTCTTGACATCAATCTGATTTTGGAAGACCGGAAGTTGATAGATAGCTTTGATAAAAGCAGAAATGACCTGGAAGCCAATATGGCTTTAACCGATCATGTGACGACCTCTTATTTGTGGGTACTTGGGGCTTATGAGGCAGTTCGTACAATGGCTCAGCGCATCCATGAGAATAAAGATCTAGTCTCTGAAGGCGTGAGGCAGGAATTCGTGCGCGTAAAAAAAGCCTTCAATAGAGTACGGGTTCCTTTGGCAAAAATGGAACCTGCGGGAGCACACAAGAAAACTGATAGTCACATTGCTTATCCAGGCTTCGATTTTGAAGCAGGTGTTGCTTGGCGAGTTAGTGAAGATACCATCATCACTCGCCGATATTTATCGGATCAGCTTCTGGGTTTATTAGAACAGCAGAGGTCCGAGCAGATCAGGCGCAGCAATGACACTTAACCAGTTGCTGTTGTCGGACGCGCCTACGCTGACGCTCCGGCACGCCGCAAAGCCAGGGCGTTAACTGTTACTGAAAAGGAGTTCACATGAGCTATCAGGCGGTAAATTTCAAAAACAAGCTCGGTCTATTCGATGAGCAATGGTCGCCGAAGGTCA
>Ga0207798_100184_pt1 | contig 21777 bp, 13 predicted proteins | sample TtanPargueraPR_8_FD_187278 | JGI IMG/M metagenome (GOLD analysis project Ga0207798, IMG submission 187278) | Anaerobic enrichment media microbial communities from Bioluminiscent Bay, La Parguera, Puerto Rico - Tt and E1 (SPAdes) | ecosystem: Environmental > Aquatic > Marine > Unclassified ... | reverse complement strand
CTCAACTTTGATCCAAGTACTGAGCTACTGATGGAAAAAGTACAAGGCCTTGGGCGTAAAAAAAACATCCACCACCACAATCGTACAGAAATGCTGTGGTTTACCTACCCCAACACGAACGAACACGACATCGACTACCTCGGGGTATGGCAGCAGACCCAATACCACCAGCAGTCCATGACACAATCGTGCCTATTGATGCGCCACCAACAAGTCATGCGACTGCCGCACAATGCAGACACCTGTCCAACCGACGCAAGCCTATACACACAAGATGTCACCCAAGAGTATGCGGACATGTGGTGGGTCAACAATGACGAACCCAAAGCCGAGCTTGCGCAAATGAATGTCATGGTACGTTGGTCAACGACCCCTGCCGAAATCAATTACACCACTTGGGAATATCTGCCCGCTGGCGCAACTTGGGAACAAGGCATTTTATATCGCTATCAACAAGATGTTCTCCGCAACCGAGACGGCTCTGATCGCATTGAAACCCACACCATTTCTGAATTTGTCAAAGTGAGCGAGGATGTATAACCATGGCAACAGCAGTAGCACTGACACAAATCATTCAACAATGGCAATCTGGTGATAAACAAGCCGAGAGTGAGCTTTACCAATTTGCGTATTTGCAGTTACGTAAGATCGCCCAACACGAGCGTGAACGAAACGCGGAAAAGTACGGCACCGACAACAAGGTATTGGCCGATAGCGTCAACAGCACCACGGCATTAATTCACGATGCTTACCTGAAGATGTCCAACTGCGACATGAGTGAAATTGAAACAAAACGTGATTTCTTTTTGATGGCCGCCAAAGTGATGCGTCAAATCTTGATCGATAACGCACGCTCACACCAAGCACAAAAGCGTCAACACATCACATTGATGAGAGATGAAGAAGATCGCTTCGAACAATTAATCATCATGGATAAAGCTCTGGATAACTTCAGTAGCCGTTACCCACGCCAATCAAGTGCACTCAAACTCAAGTATTTAATGGGAATGAAAAACCAAGAAATCAGTGAACTACTCGAGTGCAGCGCGAGCTTAATAGAGAAAGACCTAAAATTCTCTCGCAGTTGGTTGCAATCACGAATGGCGCACGCGTAATGAGAAGCAAAAAGTTTTGGATAATCGGCGCAATCTGCGTCGGTTTGCTCGGCGTATACTGCATGTCAGACGAATCCAGCTTGGCATCCGCGGCGGACTCATCAGACAGCACGAGCCAATCAACCACGCGAACACATCGTCAATATGAGCGCACATCTTTAGTTGAAGTAAAGCAAGCGTTGACAGGTTCTGCGTTGGAGAACGCCCACAAAAAAGACGGTGATGACGCCTTCAACTCTGCCATTTTAGGACAACCAGGGCCAGTTACGAACCCATTTCATACTACAGAAGACGGCTCTTTTTACGACTCGTCTGTGGGTTATGAAGACAGCCGCTCAAAAGAGGACCCATCAGAGAACAATAAACCCATCATCAACCTCACGGTGGAACAACAGCTACAAACCATTATTTATGCTTGGGAGCTCAACCAAAACTCTCCGATTAGCTATTCGCTCAATCTTAACCAACTGTTTGAAGATCCGGATGGTGATCTCCTCACCACTCGGATTTGGCTCGAAAACGCCAATGGATTAAGGGTGCTAAACCAAGGACAAATGATGGTGCTAGGTGCACCAGAGAACATTAAAACCACCACATACCTGGCGGTAGCGGCGCGTGATGATTACCACGGCGACAGCGACCATGCGTGGGTCACAACACGTTTTGAGTTGCCTGTTGTCACTCCAGGTCACAATGACACGGAACACCCGTTAATTGGCGACACTGTCTATCGCTTGGAGACGACGCAAAATCTTGGCGGTACCGCGTACGCGTATGAAGTGGTGTATTGCGAAGCGTTTCAGTTTGAGGATGACGAGGTACTTTATGCCGCCTCAAGCAACAAACACCAGTGTCCTGAAGAGGGAGACTTAAAAAAGGTGGGTGAGTACAAAATCAGTGATGACTCGTTGATTGTTTATGTCCACGGCGTACGCCAAATTTGGACCACCAAAAAGGTATACGCATCTCAGGTTCATAAAGAGACTCAGAACTATTTCACCACCGTATTTGATGGCAAACAATTCGAAAGCTACACCATGCAAAAAAACAAGCAATCGATGGAAAAACGCATCAATGTCCACACTGGTGAGTACGAATATCAAGGAACGTTGTTTGACTACCTCTTTCCCATTTCAGGAGGGGGTTACATAAACGGGACTGCTAGCAACTACATATTTGATAGAAGTGTTCAGGGTAACGAACCAGTGCACAAGCTGGACTCTGATCTCAATATGAAATCAAACCAACATGACCTATTTTGTCATGATTATTTATTTTACTGGTACAGCTCTATCGTAGCGGGGCGAGGAGAGTTTGCCGATATTATCTCTAGCTCAATGGATTTTGACGGCATAACTCCAATACATTGTGCTGAATGGCCAGATGATTACTGGCAACGAACATTTATGTTTTACAACCTTGAATACACAGATTACGACATATTCATTCCAGGCGAAGTCTACAGTTATGTGCTTAAACCTCACCCTCAATTTGCTGATCGCGTTGAGGAATTTAAGATCAACATGATTTATCACGCCCCAGTCCTTACTAACACCCAATAAACCTTTCTTTACAGATGGTTATTTTGACAAAACAATCATCCCAAAAACAAAACTGGAACCGTGATCAAATTATCAATTTTCCATCATAGACAAAAAATAGAAATAAATTTTACGGGTTTTGTGCGGTTTTTCGTGTCTTGAACCTAGGCTCAATAGTCATTAAAAAGACACCACTCTCTTCAATCTCACTAGTGAGATTGAAAGATAAAAACAATAAAAAAGCGACTTTCTCATTCGGAAACGAAACAAGGACAAATGAATAATGAATAAGGTGAGTTTATTAGCAGCGTCAGTGGCTATCGCTCTTACTGGCTGTGGCGGTTCAGATGGTGGTTCAAACAGTGCTAACAACGGTGTTGTGATCACTGGCTTTGACGGCTACTTCAAACATGCAGTTGTTTTTGAAGATACGAACAACAACGGCCAATGGGACACTCAAGAAACATTCCTTGGTCTGACCGATGAGAAAGGTCAGCTTAAATTGGATGCAAAACCAGAAAACACTCTAGCACTGCAGACCATTACACCAAACGGTGCAAAGCAGAAACAGCTTATCGCTTTGGATGCTAAAGAGTACGCTGGCAAATACACGGTTGATATGGATCATCCAGGCCAAGCCATGGCCCACGAAATCGTGTTCCGTGCACCAACATCGTCAAACGTGATTTCACCTATCACAGACCTTGTTGCGATTGAAATGGCAAAAGATCCATCCATTAGTGAAGAAGACGCAAAAGCCAAGGTAAACCAAGCGCTAGGAGGCTCAGAAGAAGCACCAATTGATCTGTACAGTGATTTTGTTGAAGGTGCGACAAAAAACGCCGAACTACATAAAACCGCTCAGATTCTGACCGACTCAAAAGCGCAAAACCCAGCTAACTACGAGAAAAAGGCCACTGAATTTGCTCAAGCGGCAAACCAAGAAGTCGATCGTCTTATCGCATCCGGCGAAAACATCAATGATGCAAGCCTACGCCCAATCATCACTGACGCGACCCCAAATAGCGACAACTTAGCACCTGAAACGGCAATCAATAACAAGCTAACCGTAAACGAAACCATCGAAGAATCGGCTGAAGATAAGCTTGGTCAGTTACCCAAAGTCGTACAAGGCGCAGGCTTTGATGGCGTTGAACTAAACATTGAAGGTCTTTTCACAGACAAAGACCAAAACCTTGTGACAACCAAACTGACGCACAACTTAGCAGGCACAGGCATTGAAGTTGCGCAAACTGGCAACCTGATTGTTCTATATCCGACTGCTATCGTAGAAAAAGCTGGTGATTTTGAGATAGTCCTAACGGCGCAAGACATTGATTCTTCAGGTAAGGTTTTGGGTACGGTAAGCACCGTATTTAAGTTCGAAATCGAATCGGCAAACTTACCACCAACGGTTGTGGAAACAGAACAAGCGCGTCTACAGTCCATCGTTGATGGTTGGTACCTACAACAAGGTGAAGTATTTGAACAAACGCTCGATATTTCTAGCTTGTTCCAAGATAAAGACGGTCATATCACCGACTACTCAGCGGACTATGTGGACATTGAAGGTCTAACAGTATCTGAGGATGACAATGCGATTGTCACCATTAAAGGCACACCGACAAAAGCGAGCGAAGCTGGTGCAGCACTTGCGATTAGCGCAACAGATGGCCATACCGCGGTACAGATTGCGCTCAGCATGCCAACGGTTATCGAAGGCGTCACGCCACCACCAGTAGTGCCGACTTTGGGCTTCACTCACGAGCACTTCAACGGTCAAGAGTGGAAAATGGGTAGCTTTGCACAAAAAGACGGTGAAATTGGCTATGCCATGTTGATGCAAGACTCTGAAGGCCTACTATTCTGCTGGGGCTCAAACCATGATGAGATGAATCAAGAGTACAAAGCGAGCATCAGCGACTTCCTAGAAAACACATGGGAACACGATGCCTACGCTATTCTTTCCGATCTGGACCAACAAACTGGTTACGCGGAATACCACAATAAAGACTGTGAAGACGTCGAGCTGAAAGACGGCAAGCTATACAACAGCTACGGCGAAGAGTATGAAATGCTGTACCAGCACACAACCGAGCATAACGGCACTCAGATGATCGTTAAAATCTCAGATGATGAGCTGTTCTGGATGGATTCAAGCAATACACCATTCGCAGAATCACTTTCGGTTGCAGAACACATCAAACACGGCACGGTAGAGCATGACTTGATGGTAGAAAGTAAAGGCTCGGGCGACGACAAAGTCCTGAAATACTCGTCAGGTACGTACGAGTACAACGCTGATACTTACAACTACACGTCGTTCATGCCAACAGGATTCCAAACTCCAGGTAATTGGGAAATCCAGAGTGATGAAGGCCGTGAGCTGCTGATTCTAAAAGAAACAGGCTCAGAGTCAGATTACAAAACTCGTCATCGTTACATCAACCGTGATTTTGGTGACTTCTACATCGGTATTCGTTGGAGTAAAGAGCAAAACGGTCATGAATCCGCGCCGGAATATGGTCTGTACTCTCACAACAAAGAAGCCATGACGAGCATCGCGAGTTCGCTCCCGATTTTGGAGCCTGGCGATGATGACTAAAGCAACCATCGTTAACCCTTGCTGTGATAGCGTGCATTTGCGTAGAAGACGCAGAACGCTTTGGGAACGCTTGGTCGGCATCAAAGAAGTGTATATCTGCTCTAACTGTCACAAAGAAACGCCACTCAAATAGCGATAATATTTGAGACCGCAAAAAAGCCCCGAACTCGGGGCTTTCTTCTATCTTTTTGACCGCAATATTTGAGTCGTTATTTCACGCACACTACGTTCAATAATGAGGTTCCGGTGAGCTGGTTTGGCTCACGATCTGCGAACAAACCTTTCTTATCTTTGCCCCAATACGGCAGTTGCAGTGGCCATTGATTTTTTTCCATCACACCAGACGCCCTCAACACTTTGAATTCTGCAGGGCTGGCTAAGCTCATACCCAGTTGCTGACATACTTTTTGCGAGTTTTCGTAGTTGAGACGATTCCACGGCTTGCCGTATTCCATGTAAAACTGATTGTGGTGGTCGAGTAAGTATGGCACCACGTACGTTTTGCCTTGTAAGGAGGTTCTCAACCGAACTTCAATGTCATCATTCCCGCTTACAACTGGCTTCGCTTTGGTCTTAGCAACAGGCTTGGACGAAGAATTATCACGTGTATTTTTTACCTTGGTCTTTGACTTCTCTGCCGGCGCTGTAAAGGCGTCGGTATCAGCTCGCACGGCAGGAACTGGCGCGGATTTCGGGGTCACCGTCGGTGTTGGCTTAACCGAAGATGCGGCTGATTTCGACGGCACAGCGGGTTTAGATGGTGTCGTAGACTGTTTATTCTCTTTTCCAACCACGCGGATGAACGCCTCTTTGTAATTCGACAAGGTTTTGACTCCTCGCAAATCCCCTCTCGCATCAGACAGATCTTTGTAAGGCCCAATCAAACAGCGATAACCTTTGGACTCCGGCTTCATCCACACGTCAGTCGTAATCTTGCTGTAAAGCGGCTTTGCTTTCGCGAGTGACATTGGCTTTGGTAGTAATCCGCATTGAATCCAGTAGAGGTAGTTGCCTCCTTGCGGCACTTTCTTTCCCCATACTCCGTTACCAATTGGGCACGTTTTCTCAAGCATCGGCAGTTCTTTCTCGCTCGCTTGAGTAGCTTGGCAAAGGAACTCCTCCGCCGATACTGGGCTAGAAAACTGGGCGCATACCAGCAACAAGCCGAAAGCTAGGCTTGCTTGGAAGATACGAGATGGGTGTTGTGCCTTCTTCATTTCCATACACTTCACTCTAAATTAGTGGGTAAGGTCATTATGGCGGCAAAGCGCCAAAAAAATGTGAACAAAGAATAACTAGCAAAAAAAGAGCCGGAATTTGCATCCGGCTCTCAGTTTAGGAAGGAATTAAGCGAATTTACAACGCTTGGCGGGAAAATTCTTAACCTTTGTACAGTTTCGGGTTGAATACATCTCGTAACCAGTCACCCAATAAGTTGATAACCAGAACCAGTGTAACCAACACGATGCCTGGGAATGCAGTAATCCACCACGCACCTGAGAAGATGTAGTTAAAGCCGATGCTGATCAGCGCACCTAGTGACGGCTGATCAACAGGAAGACCCAAACCTAGGAATGACAGTGCCGCTTCCGACATGATCGCATTCGCTACCTGTACCGTCGAGATAACCAAGATTGGTGATAGACAGTTTGGCAGGATGTGACGGAACATGATGCGTGGCGCTTTAAAGCCCATCACTCGTGCCGCTTCTACGTATTCCTTCTTCTTCTCAGCCAGTACTGAAGCACGAATGGTACGTGCGTATTGCGGCCATTCAGCCACACCGATGATCACCACCAGCATCACCACCGCGTATTGGCTGTAAAAATCGCTGCCAAAGCTGGCTTTGAAAATAGCCGATACGATGATCGCCACCATCATGGTTGAGAACGATAGTTGAACATCCGCAAAGCGCATCAAGAAGCTATCGATACGACCACCGAAGTAACCCGCCGACAAACCAATGATGATACCCAGAATCAACTGAAGACCGACGGCTAAAAAGCCGATCGTCAAAGACAAACGAGAACCGTAAAGAATGGTCGATAAAATATCACGGCCTTGCTCATCCGTACCAAGAACAAAACGCTCATCGCCCTCTTCCATCCAAGACGGTGGTAGCTCTGAATCCATGATGTCGATAGACGTTAGATCATACGGGTCAGTCGGAGCTAGAATTGGCGCAGCTAATGCCAACACTAAGAACATCATAAAGACCGTAAAACTTGCCATCGCCACTTTGTCGCGCTTGAAGTAATACAAGAAGTCCGACTCTTTAAAACGCTGCCATGCAGATGGAGCGGCTTCAGGAGCTGGTGTTACATTTGATTGGCTCATGATTAAGCTCCTTTTCCAGTTAAGTTCACAGTTGGGTTGATGATGCCGTACAGCAAATCAACGATGGTATTGGTTACCACGAAAATCAGACCAACAAAGATAACGTAAGCTGTGATCAACGGTGTATCGACACGGTTGATTGCCTCTAGGAAAAGAAAGCCTGTACCCGGCCACTGGAATACGGTTTCGGTTAGGATGGTGTAAGCCACCATGGTACCAATCTGCACGCCACCTACCGTCAGTACTGGCAGCATGGTGTTCTTAAGTGCATGTTGGTAGTAAATCTTTTGTAAGTTCAGACCTTTTGCTTTGGCGAACTTAATGTATTCCGAGCTCAGTACTTCCAGCATTTCTGAACGTACCAGACGGATGAACAACGGCAGCATGATAGACGCTAGCGCAATACACGGCAGGATAAGGTGCTTAATACCATCGATGGTAAAGAAGCCAGATTCCCAACCGAGCACGTTAGCGGTTTCACCTCGCCCGTAGGAAGGCAGCCAGCCGAGTTCGATGGAGAAGACGTACATTAGCATGATTGCGGTTAGGAACACCGGAATCGAGATGCCGACACTACTCATCGCCATAACAAATTTGGTAAAGACACTCTTCGGGTGAATCGCGGAATACACCCCGAGCGGTATAGAGAAAACGATAATGATGAGCGTCGCGCCAAACACGAGCTCTAATGTTGCCACCAGCTTATCGAGGATCACCTCAACCGCAGGTCGCTTGAAAAAGTATGATGTACCCAAATCACCTTGCAGTGCATTACCCACAAAGCGCGTGTACTTTGTGATAAAGGGATCGTTCAGGCCCAATTCGTCGCGTAGCGCTTGGCGCTCCGATTCCGAAACCGACTGACCTACAAGCTCACGCAGCGGATCACCCAGGTTGTCCTGAATGGCAAACGCCACCAAACTGATCACAAACATCACTATCAGTGCCTGAAACAGGCGCTTGACCAGAAACGAAAACATTCCTTGCCCCTTAACTATCCATAGATCTCTAAACTTAGAGAGAAAATTCAGTCTGTAAAACTGGCTCAATCCGACTGAAATAAAACCGAGCCAAGTGTCGAAAACAGAGAAGGACTGGCGCCCCTCTCTGTCATGACTAAGTATGATTACTCGACAACTAGGTCGCCAAAGTAAGGCATTACCATTGGGTTCACGATGTCTGCGGCTTTCACGTTAGACTTCGCACCCCACGCTTCACTTTGCCAGTGTAGCGGTACGAATGCAGCATCGTTGTATAGCGTCGCTTCGACACCTTTCAGCATTGCTGCACGTTTCGCAGGGTCCGTCTCTACGTTTGCAGCTTCAACCACTTTGTCCATTTCTGGGTTTGAGTAGTGACCACAGTTGTACTGACCACGACCGGTTTCTTCGTTACGAGTCATAGTTAGGAACTCGTTGAAGTTTGCCGAGTCCTCTGTATCCGAGTGCCAACCGATCATCAGCATGTCTGCCGCACACTTATCAAACTCAGGCCAGTATTGCGCTTTTGGCATAGTTTTCAGATCAACCTTGATGCCAATCTTAGACAACATTGCCGCCGCCGCTTGCGCTACTTTCGCATCGTTTACGTAGCGGTTGTTTGGCGCAATCATAGTTAGCGTCAGGCCGTCTTCGTAACCCGCTTCTTTCATCAGTTGTTTTGCTTTCTTCAGATCGTAGCGAGGTACTAGCTTGTCATCGTGACCAACGTAGCCAGTTGGACTCTGCTGACCAGCTGCAGTAGCGAAGCCTTTCATGATTTTCTTAACGATGCCTTCGTTGTTGATTGCGTGAACAATCGCTTGGCGAACGCGAACATCTTTCAGTGCTTCGTTGCTGTTTTGGTTTAGTTGGAACGTGATGATACGAGTACCTGGTAGCGTGACTAGATCGATGCCGTCTGCGTCTTTCACACGTTTGTGATCGTTTGGTGCTACCGGGTGAATCATGTCAACGCCGCCAGAAAGTAGCGCAGCTACACGAGTCGCGTCTTCTTTGATTGGTACAAGCGTTAGCTTATCAACGTTACCTTTCGACTCTTTGTCCCAGTAATCTTTAAAGCGTTCAAATTCCACTTTTACGCCCTGCTCACGTGATGTCACGATGAATGGACCCGTGCCAGAAACGTTAGTCGATGCGAATGAGTTACCGTGCTTCACTAGTTCAGACTTGTCTTTGCCGTCCGCTGTTTTACCCGTGTAGAACTTGCTGTCCATAGGGAAAATGTACGTTGCAGTTTGCAGCACAAGTGGGTAAGGACCTTTGGTTACAAGATCGAATGTGTTGTCGTCCACTTTGACGATTTTCTCGTACGGGTCGAAAATGTTTTTAAAATCAGGAGAACTTTGTAGACGCTCAAACGTCCATACAACGTCGTCAGCCGTTAGGGTATTACCAGAGTGGAATTTCACACCTTCACGCAATTTAAAACGAACGGTAGTGTCGTTAATGCGCTCCCAGCTCTCTGCTAGACGAGGTTCGAAATCCATTTTTTGAGTAAAGCGAACTAACGGATCAAATACCATGTGTGACATTTGCAGTGTGCCACCTGATAGCTGCTCATGTGGGTCAAGCGATACTGGGTCAGCTGCGTAGCCAACTTTGATATCTGCTGCCAGTGCATTAAAGCTTAGGCCCGCCGCCATTAGCGCCACTGCTAATTTGCTTTTCATGGTTTTCATTTGCATAACTCCTTCATGCGGGGATACGGATCCCTTGTTGTTGTGTTTGCGTCTTTGTTATGACTAAAGGTTAGCCAAGCGAGGTGCTTGGTTTATGCCGTCTCGATCTCTTCTCGCAAGCCTGTAAATTCAGGCATCAGAGAAATCAATTTTTTGCTGTATTCGTGTTGGGGGGCCGTAAATAACTGTTCTGTTGGTGCCACTTCTAAAAGTGTACCCATTTGCATCACACCTACTCGGTCACACATCTGGCGAATAACAGGTAAATCGTGGCTGATAAACAACATAGTCAAGTTCAGCTCACTTTGCAGATCTTTCAGCAAGTTTAGAATTTGTGCCTGTACCGATACGTCCAGTGCCGATGTCGGTTCATCACAAATCAAAAGTCGAGGACGAGTCGCCAACGCACGCGCAATAGAAATACGCTGACGCTGACCACCGGAGAATTCATGAGGGTACTTAAGCCCAGCCATGCGACCCAAACCAACATGATCGAGAAGGTCATTCACGATTTGGCGAGTTTCCGACTCGTTTTTCGTCAGTTTATGAAAACGGATTGGCTCAGCAATAATATCGAATACCTTCATACGAGGGTTCATTGAGGTATACGGGTTTTGGAACACCATCTGCATTTGACGACGCATTGGGCGGCGTTCTTTCTCAGAGGTTAAAGCTGTCAGGTCAATACCCTCAAACTTCACCTGACCAGAGTTAGGTTGGTATAAACCAGCAATAACTCGCGCAATGGTTGATTTACCAGAGCCAGACTCACCCACCAAACCAAAGGTTTCGCCTTCATGCACTTCAAAGCTCACATTATTGGATGCCTGCACGTATTCGCGACGGCTTTCAAATAAAGAGTCTTTGGTGACAAAGCGCAGATTAACGTTCTTCACGTCCAAAAGCGGGCCTGTGTACTCGCGCTCATCCTGGCTTTGTCCTAGCCAGTGATTCTTGATGTCGAGTGGCTCCATTTCTGCCGCTTCTTCGATGTAGCTGACCAAAGGGAAGCGATCGAGCTTTCTGTCTGAACGTGGAACGGCTGAAATTAGGCTGCGAGTATAGGAGTGATCAGGATCGCCCAACACTTTGGCTGTTGGTCCAAACTCCACCAAGTCACCACGATACATTACCGCGACGCGGTCAGTGACGTTGGAGACCACACCCATATCGTGAGTAACCAGCATACAGCCGACATTATTCTTGATACACAATTCTCGGATCAAGTTGAGGATTTGGTCTTGGATTGATACGTCCAGTGCCGTTGTTGGCTCATCGGCGATGATCAGATCTGGCTCACCAGCCAAAGCAATCGCAATGACGACACGCTGACGCATACCACCAGAGAATTGGTGTGGGTATTGTTTCAAGCGGTTTTCTGGCTGCGGGATGCCAACTTGCTGCATCAGAGAAAGTGCACGCTGATACGCCTCTTCATCAGAGACTTTCATGTTGGCGTGGATCGTCTCTTTCAGCTGCTGCTCAACCGTAAAAAGTGGGTTAAGTGAGGTCATTGGATCTTGGAAAATAAAACCAATCTTCGATCCGCGAACCTTACGCATCGCTTCTGGTGATAAACCAGAAATTTTTTCTCCATCCAAGAAAACATCGCCGCTAGCAACGCGACCTGGAGGGCTAAGCAAATCAATAACGGCGTTACCAACGGTGGATTTACCCGCACCTGATTCGCCAACAACACCCACGATTTCACCACGTTCAATATGAAAAGAAAGTGACTTCACGGCAGCGTGAACGCCGTGTCGGGATGGGTATTCAATACGAAGGTTTTTCACTTCTAATAGTGACATTTCAGACCTCTACTGCCTTGTCTGTGGTATCGAATCGCGCCAAAGGCACCATTCATCACCTGAATGAATCCGTTCAAATTCAGAATAATACTCTGAAATCTTAATGCGGAAACAATTTGGCAAAAATCACACAAAAAAGCAACAATTAAAGTATATTCCGCCGAGAAAACATTAAATAAACGCACAATGAGCGAATAAAAATGCATTAACAAGTATTTAACCATTTTCATATCACACTATTTTTGTGCGCCATGCACCAATAAAACTAGAAAAATGCTCTAAAAACAAGCATGAGCCAACCAGAACCATTAACCATATTATTCATATGTGATTATTAACATTTAACAAACAATATCGTATGCGAAAAGCAATTTTTCAACATAAAAAACTATTAATAAAATAGTCGGCAAATATAAAAAGCCAAACTTAGAAAGAGAAAGGATAGGCTAAAACGTGAACACAACAGCAAAACCACACAAATCCTCTGTCGACGACGATTATGCGCCGCTTAAGCGGTTTGTTGACTAAACAAAAGAAAGTGCGGTTACCATCACTCTCCCATTGTAGGTGAAACACGTCGATTTTAACCCTTTACGGCACAATTGAGAGTGGGATAATAGATAATCAATGTTAGAGCCAAGCTGTAAATGAAAGGAGCCCCTGTGCTTAAAGCGATTTTTTTTGATATGGACGAGACTTTATGTGCGACGTCACAAGCCGATAAAGTTGCAGGACAAAAGTTTACGACTTGGATTCATAAGACCTACCCGCAAGTTACCGAACCACAAGCTTTCTTACAGCGCTACTTACAGGGTGTGTACAAGAAGCTGAATGCGGAATTCCCTCACCTTGTGGCTCTGCTACCTGATGAAAACGCGTTCCGTTGTGGCCTGATCCAAAACATATTGGCGGAGCACGGAGTCAGCATTAATACCGAAGAGGCTCAACAAGCTCAAGACTACTTTGACTCTGCACGTATGGGCGCGTTCACTTTCTTCCCTGGTGTAAAAGAAATGCTCAGCGACCTTCGTCAGCATTATAAACTCGTCGTGATCACTAACGGCCCGATTTTTTCTCAACACCCTAAACTCAGCGCGACACAGATGAGCGACTGGGTGGACCATATTATTGTGGGGGGAGAAGAGCCTGAAGAGAAGCCCGCTGCGAGCATTTTCCAAAAAGCGCTCGACTTGGTCGAAGTAAAACCAGAAGAAGCCCTGCACATTGGCGACTCTTTACCAGCAGATATAGCAGGCGCTAACAATATGGGCATTTTGAGTGTGTGGGTAAATGCGACAGGCGCAAGTAACTCAACAGATATAACGCCAAATTTTGAAATCCAAGAAACGGTAGAGCTGAGAGAAATCCTTAAAACACTCGCCCAATAAAAGTAGTGGATTAGAAAAACACAAAACCCCAGACGTCGTTCTGGGGTTTATTTTGTCCGCTCGAAAAGCATTTGAATCATAGGTGGTCAAAAGCCCCTAGAGCTGTACACTTTTGGTGAAATTGAAATCGAATGCAGATGCTTTTAAGAGGGTAGATGCAAAAAAGCCCCAGTCTTTCGACTGGGGCTCTAAATAGCGGTCGGTGAAGAGCCGAATTCTAACTTCAGGCGAACCCCACTTGGCTTCAAATCCTTTGAAATACTGTCGACTAATAGTCGCCCAAGCGATGTAATAAACTCTAAAACGACGAAAGCCTGCTAAAAAGCAGGCTTTCTAATAGTGGTCGGTGAAGAGGGATTCGAACCCCCGACCCTCTGGTCCCAAACCAGATGCGCTACCAAACTGCGCTATTCACCGAGCATGTATTCTTTAAATAAAGAATGGGGTGGCTAACGAGACTTGAACTCGCGACAACCGGAATCACAATCCGGGGCTCTACCAACTGAGCTATAGCCACCATCAAATTGTCATGTTTACCGCTATCTCAGCCATAAACTAAATAGTGGTCGGTGAAGAGGGATTCGAACCCCCGACCCTCTGGTCCCAAACCAGATGCGCTACCAAACTGCGCTATTCACCGACGATGTTTTATCTTGATTTAATCAAGATTGGGAGCAATGCTACCGCATTCAATCTAAAAAAGAAAGAATGGGGTGGCTAACGAGACTTGAACTCGCGACAACCGGAATCACAATCCGGGGCTCTACCAACTGAGCTATAGCCACCACTGATTTTTACCGATGTATCCTCCGAGGCAATGGTACGCCCGAAAGGATTCGAACCTTCGACCTTTGGCTCCGGAGGCCAACGCTCTATCCAACTGAGCTACGGGCGCATGCCCTATCGGCGGAGTGGAATAATACGGATATCACACTATGCCGTCTAGTACTTTTTTTACTTTTTTTATCGTTTGGTCTCTTTTTCGACAGTTATCTTCCTTTAAACTGAATTTTTGATGTGATTCACGCCCTGTCATGGATAACTTGTTGTTTATTGCAACAAGTTATCGGGATATAATCACCCATTATTTACATTGATTTAACAGCTGCAACCAAGTTGTCTAATCATTCTATGCCATTCAGTGGAATTTAGTGATTTCTCTGCTCGGCATTAATACTCTAACTATATAAATAGGTAAGTCACTTACCTCGGGAATGTGAAGTGGGTTTAATGGATATGTCTCGACAAATGATTAGCGTTTTGTTCGCTGCCTTAACGTTTTCTACGGCAGCTCTAGCTTCTGACATCAGCCAAACTGAATACGATGCGATCGCAGAACGCATCCAACCTGTCGGTGATGTTTATCTAGCGGGTTCTGAGCCAGTGAAAGAAGAACCAACCGGTCCACGTGATGGCGCCACAGTTTATGGTACTTTTTGTATTGCTTGTCACGCATCTGGTGTAAACGGCGCACCTAAAACGGGTAATGCCGATGACTGGGCGCCGCGTATTGCACAAGGCAAAGAGACGTTAGTGAAGCACGCGTTAGAAGGCTTCAATGCGATGCCTGCCAAAGGAACCTGTATGGACTGTTCTGACGATGAAATCATCGCAGCAATCGACCACATGATTGAAGGTCTATAAGTAAAGACATCAACGAAAAAGGCTTGCCAACTGGCAAGCCTTTTTGTTTTTAGTCAGTGAACACAAGGTTACCCTACTTCTTAAACATTGCTCGAATATTGGCAATGTGTGCCTGACCTTTCGCCATACGCTCTTCTGCTGATACTGGCTTTTTATTCACTTCCCATTCAACGTCATCAAATGGCAGCTCATCCAAAAAGCGGCTTTGAGTCGGTTTGATCAACTCGCCGAACTGTCGACGCTCTTTGCACATAGTGAAAGTCAGTTCACGCTGCGCACGAGTAATGCCAACATACATCAGACGACGCTCTTCTTCGACGTTGTCTTCATCAATACTGGTTTGGTGCGGTAAAATACCTTCTTCAGACCCAATTAAGTATACATATGGGAACTCAAGGCCTTTTGATGCGTGCAGCGTCATCAGTTGTACTGCATCACTGTCTTCATCTTCTTCACCGCGCTCCATCATGTCACGCAAGGTCAAACGCTGAACGACCTCTTTTAACGTTTTCTCTTCTTGATCGTAGTTGTCACCTTCTAGGTCCGCCACTATCCAGGAGTAAAGATCAGAAACGTTCTTCATTCGCATTTCAGCGGCTTTCGGGCTTGCTGAAGTTTCGTATAGCCAATCTTCATAATGGATATCGCGAACTAGCGAGCGAACCGCTTCGACGGTATCACCACGCTCAGCTTGGTCAGCAATCGCCACTAACCATTGGGTGAAACGACGTAAATTTTCCAGGCCGCGTCCCGTTAAGTGCTGTTCGAGCCCCATTTCAAAACTCGACTCAAACAGGCTCTTCCCACGCATATTGGCATAACTGCCTAGCTTTTCTAAAGTTACAGGGCCAATTTCACGTCGTGGTGTATTCACAATGCGTAAGAATGCATTGTCGTCATCTGGGTTAACCAAAACGCGCAAATACGCCATGATGTCTTTAATTTCTGCTCGTGCAAAAAACGAGGTGCCACCAGAAATTTTATACGGCACACGGTTTTGCATTAGAGACTTTTCAATTAAGCGTGATTGGTGGTTACCACGGTACAAAATTGCGTAATCACGATAGTCGGTTCGATTCAAGAATTTGTGTGCAATCAACTCCCCCGTGACACGCTCAGCCTCATGCTCTTCATTTTTAGCCAACAACACTTTGAGTTTTTCACCGTCAGGAATTTCTGAAAATAAGGACTTCTCATAGACGTGAGGGTTGTTGGCTATCAAAATGTTGGCCGCACGCAGGATTCGACTCGTAGAGCGGTAGTTTTGCTCCAACTTAATCAATCGCAAATTCGGGTAATCTTCACCCAGCAAGACTAGGTTCTGAGGCTTCGCACCACGCCATGAATAAATGGACTGGTCATCATCTCCTACGACCGTCAATCGCCCACGTTCACCGACGATTAATTTCACCAACTCATATTGACTCGTGTTGGTATCTTGGTACTCATCAACCAGTAGATAACGGATGCGGTTCTGCCAACGTTGACGAACGTCTTCATGATTGCGCAAAAGTAAAACGGGCATCAAAATTAGGTCATCAAAATCGAGCGCGTTATAGGCTTTCATTTGCTTTTGGTACATATCAAAGCAGAACGCAAACAATTGCTGCTGCTCACCTTGCGCACGCGCTTTGGCTTGCTCTGGCGTCAACATGTCGTTTTTCCAATTGGAAATACAACTCAGAAGCTGACGTAGCAGATCTTTATCACCATCAAGCTGCTTTTCGGTAAGTTCCTTGAGTAGCGCCAGTTGGTCTTGGTCATCAAACAGTGAAAAGCCCGCTTTCAACCCTAAATGCTTGTATTCGCGTTTGATGATGTTTAATCCCAAGGTGTGGAACGTTGATACCATCAAACCTTTAGACTCGGCTTTCCCCAACGTTTGGCCGACACGTTCTTTCATCTCACGCGCCGCTTTGTTGGTAAACGTCACCGCTGCAATATTACGCGCTTTGTAGCCACATTGCTGAACCAGATAAGCGATTTTATTGGTAATAACACGAGTTTTGCCCGAGCCAGCACCAGCTAGCACTAGGCATGGACCAGACACGTATTTCACGGCTTCATCTTGACTAGGGTTCAGCTTCATAGAAATTCTCTGCGGGTGATAAATGTGGCGCCTATGATAAAGGGGTGGCCTCGTGAAAGCTACGCTGATTTCTTGTAATTTTCATACCAACAAGCGCAACATTCTGTTGCATAAAAGGCGGGTATTTGAGCTATAATGAATGAACGTTCATTCACTAGTGGTAGGATTATGAAGGATAACCCTGCTGTAGATAAGCGAGAACAAATCTTAGTCGCTGCAGAGCAACTCATTGCTGAATCGGGCTTTCAAGGGCTTTCCATGCAAAAGCTCGCCAATGAAGCAGGTGTCGCAGCAGGAACGATTTATCGTTATTTCTCAGATAAAGAACATCTTTTGGAGGAGTTACGCCTTAACGTTGCAAAGCGTGTCGCTACGGCTGTGCAACTGGGCGTGAGTGAAGAGATGCCTTTAAAACAGCGATATCGAACCATGTGGCTCAATATTTGGAATCTAGCGAGCTCGAATTTAAATGCGCTCAGCAATCGAGTTCAATATGAGTCTCTACCCTGTTCAAATAGTAGCAAAGCTCGGGAACTTGAAAGACAAATGTTTGCCCAAGTAGATCTTCTTTTTAATCAGGGGAAAGAAGAGGGCGTATTCAAGTCTCTCGATAACGAAGTGCTTTCTGGATTGAGTTTTGAGGCAAGTGTTGCACTTGCTAGGAAACACGCTTTGGGATTTTATCAGCTGGATAAGGCGGCATTAGAAGCTGCTATTGAAGCCAGTTGGGATGCAATTATTAAACACTAACTTGGAGTTCTTAATAGAATGAAAAAGTGGATTTTGATGCTATCAATTGTTTTATTACTTTTTGGTAGTGTTGTGACATACAGGCTAATTGATATCAAAGACAAAATGGAACAGTTTGCCAATCGCCCTGAACCAGCATTCCCAGTAACCGTAACTGAAGTACAAGCGGTTGATTGGGTTCCTGCTATAGAGGCAATTGGCTTTATTGAACCAAACCAAGGGGTTACCGTTGCTAATGAAACTAGCGGTGTTATCGACAAAATCGCATTTGATTCCGGTACTCAAGTCAAAGCAGGCCAGCCATTAGTACTGCTTGACTCTGACGTTGAGAAAGCGAATTTAAAGAGCTCGCAAGCCAAGTTGCCAGCAGCAGAAGCGAAATACAAACGCTACCAAGGGCTATTTAAAAAAGGCTCTATTTCTAAAGAAGCGTATGACGAAGCAGAAGCGAACTACTTCTCCTTAAAAGCGGACATTGAAAGCTTGAAAGCGACCATCGACCGACGCGAAATCAAAGCGCCATTTGATGGTGTAGTAGGTATTCGTAACGTGTACCTAGGTCAGTACCTACAAGCGGGTACTGATATTGTTCGCCTGGAAGACACCAGCGTGATGCGCTTACGCTTTACCGTGCCGCAAACCGATATTTCACGTATCAACATCGACCAAGAAGTGGATATCTTCGTGGATGCCTACCCAGAACAGCCTTTCAAAGGTTCAATTTCTGCGATTGAGCCTGCGGTTAACGTACAAAGTGGCTTGATTCAGGTTCAAGCAGATATCCCTAACAGTGATGGCAAACTGCGTAGTGGTATGTTCGCACGTGCAAACATCATTCTGCCTAAATTAGAAAATCAGGTCACTCTGCCTCAAACTGCGATCACGTTTACGCTATACGGCGACAATGTTTACATCGTAACGGAAGAAGATGGCGAGAAACGCGTTAAGCAGCATGTGGTAAAAGTTGGCGAACGCTCTAAAGATATCGCACACATTCTAGAAGGCGTGAAGCCAGGTGATGTAGTGGTGACATCGGGTCAAGTCCGTTTAAGTAACCACGCAAAAGTAAGCATTGTCGAAAGCGATGCAACTACCCCACCTGCTGAAACACCAATGCTTTAAGTTGGAGGCATCATGCGCTTTACAGATGTTTTTATAAAACGTCCAGTTTTAGCGGTATCGATCAGTTTTTTGATTGCATTGCTTGGTTTGCAAGCCGTGTTCAAAATGCAAGTTCGTGAATACCCTGAAATGACGAATACAGTGGTCACCGTGACCACCAGTTACTACGGTGCAAGTGCCAACTTGATCCAGGGCTTTATTACTCAGCCATTGGAGCAAGCGGTGGCGCAAGCCGATAATATTGATTATATGACCTCGCAATCGGTGTTAGGTAAATCAACCATTACTGTCAACATGAAGTTGAATACCGACCCAAACGCGGCATTGGCTGACATCTTAGCGAAAACTAACTCGGTACGTTCCCAGCTTCCAAAAGAAGCCGAAGACCCGACCGTAACGATGTCGACCGGTTCTACTACCGCGGTATTGTATATTGGTTTTACCAGTGACGAGTTGTCTTCCAGCCAGATCACCGACTACCTTGAGCGTGTAATCAACCCACAGCTATTCACTGTAAATGGTGTATCAAAAGTCGACCTTTACGGTGGTATGAAATACGCGCTGCGCGTATGGCTAGATCCAGCCAAAATGGGCGCATTAAAGCTGACTGCAACGGATGTGATGAGCGTTCTTAACGCCAACAACTACCAATCTGCGACGGGTCAAGCGACGGGTGAGTTCGTGCTTTATAACGGTAGCGCGGATACTCAGGTATCAAACGTTGCTGAACTTGAAGCGTTGGTCGTAAAAACGGGTGAAGGGGACGTTATTCGCTTAGGTGATATCGCGAAGGTAACACTTGAGAAGAGTCACGACGTTTACCGTGCAAGTGCAAACGGCCAAGAAGCCGTGGTTGCTGCAATCAACGCCGCGCCAAGTGCCAACCCAATCAACATCGCTGCTGATGTGCTTGAATTATTACCTCAACTTGAGCGCAACTTACCAAGTAACATCAAAATGAACGTGATGTACGACTCTACCATTGCGATCAACGAGTCAATTCACGAAGTAGTGAAAACGATTCTTGAAGCGGCAATTATCGTACTTGTAGTGATTACACTGTTCCTAGGTTCGTTCCGTGCGGTCATCATTCCTATCGTCACTATTCCACTCTCTTTGATTGGTGTGGCGATGGTTATGCAGGCAATGGGCTTCTCTTGGAACTTAATGACACTACTAGCGATGGTACTTGCCATCGGCCTGGTGGTGGATGACGCGATCGTGGTGCTAGAAAACGTGGACCGTCATATCAAAGAAGGCGAGTCACCATTCCGTGCAGCAATCATTGGTACGCGCGAAATTGCTGTGCCAGTTATTGCGATGACATTAACGCTAGGTGCAGTATACGCACCAATCGCGTTGATGGGCGGTATTACGGGCTCGTTGTTCAAAGAGTTCGCTTTAACGCTAGCAGGTTCGGTATTTGTGTCCGGTATCATCGCTTTAACGCTATCACCTATGATGTGTTCAAAGATGCTGAAGGCGAACGAAAAGCCGAGCAAGTTTGAGCAAAAAGTTCACCATATCCTTGATGGCATGACTAATCGCTACGCAAATATGTTAAAAGCAGTAATGGCGAGCCGACCAGTGGTGATCGTATTTGCCATTATTGTATTTGCAAGCCTACCTGTTTTATTCAAGTTTATTCCTAGTGAACTAGCTCCTTCTGAAGATAAAGGTGTTGTTGTGCTCATAGGGACCGCACCATCGAATTCGAATTTGGACTACATCCAAAACACCATGGATGATGTGAATAAGATTCTCTCTGATCAACCAGAAGTAGAATACGCTCAGGTATTTAATGGTGTTCCGGATTCTAATCAAGCGTTTGGTTTAGCTACACTCAAACCATGGGGCGAACGAGAAGCGAGCCAAGCAGAAATCAAACAGCGTGTTGGTGGGCTTGTTTCGAGCATTCCGGGAATGTCTATTGCTGCCTACGAAATGCCGGAGCTACCAGGTGCTGGTTCAGGCCTTCCTGTACAGTTCGTAATTACAACACCAAACAACTTTGAAAGTTTGTTTACCGTTGCAAATGACATTCTGTCAGAAGTAGCAAGCAGTCCAATGTTTGTCTATTCCGATCTGGATCTGAAATATGATTCTGCAACGATGAAGATCAAGATCGATAAAGACAAAGCAGGTGCCTACGGTGTGACTATGCAAGACATTGGTATCACCCTCAGTACGATGATGGCAGATGGCTATGTAAACCGTATCGACCTAAATGGCCGTTCTTATGAGGTAATTCCTCAGGTTGAGCGTAAATGGCGTCTAAACCCAGAATCGATGAAGAACTACTATGTACGCTCTGTAGATGGTAAAGCGGTTCCATTAGGTAGTCTGATTACCATCGATGTGGTGGCCGAGCCTCGCTCTTTGCCACACTTCAACCAGTTAAACTCAGCGACTGTAGGTGCAGTTACTGGCCCTGGTGTCTCGATGGGAGATGCAGTTAATTGGTTTGAAAATATCGCACAAACCAAACTGCCTGCAGGCTATAACCACGATTACATGGGCGAATCTCGTCAGTTTGTGACAGAAGGTAGTGCCTTGTATGCAACCTTTGGCCTTGCACTTGCGATCATCTTCCTCGTTCTGGCGATTCAATTTGAATCACTCCGCGACCCTATTGTCATCATGGTATCTGTACCGCTAGCAATATGTGGTGCCTTGATCGCGTTGGCGTGGGGTACGG
>Ga0207798_100183_pt1 | contig 21819 bp, 23 predicted proteins | sample TtanPargueraPR_8_FD_187278 | JGI IMG/M metagenome (GOLD analysis project Ga0207798, IMG submission 187278) | Anaerobic enrichment media microbial communities from Bioluminiscent Bay, La Parguera, Puerto Rico - Tt and E1 (SPAdes) | ecosystem: Environmental > Aquatic > Marine > Unclassified ... | reverse complement strand
GTCGCTCACAATGGCTGCTGCCTGACCGTGACCAATATAAATGGCAACCTTATCAGCTTTGATTTAATGCAAGCGACATTGGCTCTCACCAACTTAGGCGAGCTAGTTGAAGGTGACAGCGTAAACACTTATCAAGCTTAAATCATTACATTGTGATTAAAAAAGTAGTAATAGATGTCTTATATGCATCCATTGGGATTATGTGTTTGAACGACTAAATCGCTCGATATGACTTACAGTTTCCGTGCATGACGTTTGATATATTGTGTAACAACATTTACCAATGAGTTTGCGTTTGCTAGTCTCTAACCATGATCTTACGTAACTTACTGAATACATGAATATTGATATACTTGACGCAGGGCATGGTGACTGTTTATTAGTAACTTGTGGTGAAACTCTTATACTGGTTGATTCAGGGCCAAAATCGTTGAAGGTACGAAAGGCTTTGATTCAAAGATTAAAAAATATCTTGCAGGGAAAAGATATTGATTTGGCTATAGTCACACATAATGATGATGACCATATTGGTGCGTTTAAGTATATTATCGATAGTGGAATTGTAATAAAGGCATTTATTTTTAATAGCTTAGAGTTGGTTGCGAAGATATTTAGGGATGATGCGAAAAGTAAGAAAATTTCTTTTCGCCAGGATATACAGCTTCAGAATCTGCTAAAAGATCTCGATATAAATGTCTGTACTTTTAAACATGAAGATGCTTTAGTGAATTTTAATGGGATAACATTAACGCCGCTAACCCCTGATGAGATTATACTATCTAAACTACACTCTAAAGCAGAGAAAGTTCGGAAAAATAAAAAAATAACGAGTTTCAATCGGGTAGAGCCATCCATTTCAAGTTGCCTCAAAGACATTAAAGAAGAGAACGACACTTTCGTTGAAGATAGTTCAATCACTAATAAATCAAGTATATCTTTTGTCCTAGAGTTTGTAGGTACACGAGCACTATTTTTAGGAGATAGCCACCCGACAGATGTAATCCATGCTTTAAAATGTAAAAATCAAGTTGATAAGCCATTTAATGTTGTAAAAATTTCACACCATGCGAGTGAAAAAAATACTAATAGAGAATTGTTAGAATTGATCGGTAAAAGTGATTACATAATATGTGCAGACAAATCACACCATGGACACCCAAACAATAAAACCATCAGTAGGATCATCGATTTCGACCAGAGTGCTAAGTTTCACATTAGTGGAGACAATGAAAAAATTAGAACGGTTTTCTTAGAATGTGTAGAGCTTGGTTTTCCTATTTCGGTCACTTACCCTAGCAATGGTGTGAATCGGGTGACATATGAGTAGAAGGAATGCCGTTAAAATTAAAACATCAATATCAGAATCTAGTGGATATCATTTTAAGTCAAGTACTGATGATAGCTCTTATGTTATTGCTTCCAAACATGGTTTATGCCATCTAGTGAATGATTGTGTTCCTTATAATGACGGGGATCCCGATTGTTGTAAATCATGTGGTGTGGAACTAAAGTTAGATGAAGTTAATTTTCAGAAGCAAAAGGGAGCAGCCCTTACCGCAGAAAGTGTGTATTCATTTCCAAATAATGATATTGCAATAATCAAAGTCCAAGAAAAAAGTTTCACACCATTAAAAATAGGCAAATTAAAAGAGAATACTGGCTCCTTTACAACGTTTGGATATAAGGCAGAACTTACTGATATAACTAGGCTTCTCCTAAACGCTCCAGAAATTGAAGGAAAAGAGTGCTATTTCAATATAGAAAGTAATGCCATAACCGAATTAGTTGAAAAGAGCGAAGGTTTTGATGGTATGTCAGGTTCATTAATTATAGACCGAAGTACGACAGATATACCTATTGCTTATTCTGTTATAACAACAAATGAAGAATCAAACGATCTACTAGGAGATGTACTTTACGAGATTGATTTTGATGAGTTACATCAGTTTTTTGGCACAAAAATTTTCTCAAATAACTTTAAAAAAATTAATCTAGATACCAGTTTTAAAACATGCTTCAAAGAAATATCTAAAGTTCCTGTAGACGAAAACCTTATCGTATCATTATTAGTGCCTGCTAAAGTTGGACATCCTTATTTCAACTTAAATCCGATTGCTAAGTCATTGACTAGTGAGTTTGAAGCGATTTTAGGACATAAGACTGAAAATAAATCGATGCTTACAGTATCTGCATTACGCGTACTGGAACAAAAAAAAGATTTACAACCCGCATATAAGCTACTGGCTAGTCGCATCGTAGAGTCGATGATGAATGCACCACACATATACTCAACGTATATTGACCATTCTTACTACCACCATGTTCATCTGTTAAATGACTCTGAAAATGGCATAGAGTTTGTTGTATCTAGCTATGGTGGGGAAGGTGATCTAACAGCACAACTGAATAATGCACTTGGACAGATGGTTTACCATATAAATCATTATGCATTTGATGCGAAATTAATTTCTGAAAGAGCATTTCTAGAAGTTAAGTATACACAGGAAGAGTGTGAAGTATTATATGAAGTTTTGTTTGGTGAACATGATGACTTCATCGAAAATCTGTCTATAATGTACTGTATAGATTTACAGTCCTGCTCAATACCAAAACATACTTCATTGGAAGATTACATTAAGTCGATGGTTAAAGAAGCGGTTGATAATATAGATAAAAGTACTATTGAAGCTATTAACCAAGGTTTGAATGTAAGCTTATATGTGTTACCGATGAACAAAAGTAATGAGCTGACGGAGCTTGTGGAGAATTTACTTAAATGAGTGTTAGTGCAGTAGATTATATTTGTGATCGTATCGCAAATAGCGATGATTTTGAACTTAGCTACGAAAAGCTATTTTTAACGACTTCACGAAATCGATTCAATGACAGCGCTTCGAATCCAATCTCTAATAGCGAATACAAAAAGTTATTAAAGTATTCAGATTTTCTATCAAACTCAAAAAGTAGCTTTCATAGAAGCTTGTCGCTAAAAATTGTTTCATCTCTATATGAGTTATATAACAATGAACCAAACTGCCAGCTAATTGTTAAATCAGTTTTAAATAAGTTTGGTCTATTTTCTGCTGAAGATAAGTTTATTGACAATAGTCTTTATTTACCAATTAGTGTCGAGTTTTCTAGTAGTTATAGAAAAATGAATCAACAAATTGGTAATACTGATAATATTTTTACAAATGCTCAATTTGAGATATATCAGTCTATTTTAAATAATCTACACTTTAGCTTTTCTGGGCCAACTTCTCTAGGAAAATCATTTTTATTAAAAAACACAGCGATAGATTTAACAAAGACTTTAAACAACATAGTTTTTATATTGCCCACAAAAGCACTATTAGAAGAGTACTTGATAGATATTAGGCTACTTTTATCTCAAAGAAATATCGAAGATGTAAACGTTACAAAGTCAGTGTCTGGTTTTTCAAGAGGCGAGAAGAATATATTAATTTTCACGCAAGAACGATATAATAGCTTTCTATTTGAAAATTCCTATTCAGATATTAGTATCGATGTTTTATTTGTAGATGAAGCACATAAATTAGCAGATAAAAGAAGTAAAAGATCAATAACTTTATTTAAAGTTATTAGGCGGACAATAGATTTATTTCCAAACGCTAAAGTCGTATTTTCAAGCCCAGTAATCTCGAATCCTGAAATGTTTTTTAAGACGTTTGATTTAGATTCAAACTCAAAAAGTTTGGTTGTCAAAGAAAGTCCAGTAACACAAAACCTATACTTTTCTAATCTAAAGAATGGTGAATTTCGATACTTCGATAACGTAAAAAAAGATGTTTATACCTTTAAACCAGAACGTAACTATAAAAATGCTTTTGATTTAATTAGTTCTGTAGGACGATTTTCTCACTCAAACTTGGTCTTTATATCCAGTAAAATAGAGAGTGTGAAGAAATGCGGAGAATTTATTGAATACATGATAGAAAATAAGCTTCTTGAGGAAACTCAAGATGAAGAGCTTATAAGTGAATCCGAATTTATAGCAGATTTCGTCCATAAGGAATTCATACTTGCCAAATACTTGAGATATGGAATTGCGCTACATAATGGTTCACTACCAATTTTTATTAGAAAACGAATAGAAGACCTCTATGCTCGTAAAAAAATAAAATATGTGTTTTGTACATCAACTCTTTTGGAAGGAGTCAATTTACCTACACAAAATGTGTTTATTTACCCCTTCAACAAAACAACACTTAATGATGCAGAAAAGTGTAATCTAGACTTCTGGAACTTAGCTGGTAGAGCTGGGAGGTATAGAAATGAGCTGTCTGGAAACATTATTTGCATCGGAGACTATGAGAGTAGTTGGAAGATTGTAGAGGAACGTGCTAAAGAGAACAAAAATGTCAATATTGATGATGGCATTGTATCACTACTTTCCAAACATATAAAACTTATTAATTATCTTTCTGGTAAAACAAAAAATCCAGATAAAAACATTAAAGAACTAAGTGCTCTTATATTGTCAGAGGTAATGAACTTTACTAAAACTGGAGAAATAGGTAGTTTACTTCTTCGTTTCAAAAGTAATATTAGAGAAAGAATAATTTCCACGTCGATAGAACACCTAGAACGAAAATCTATATCAGATATTGACGCTATAGCATTTGCTAGTAACCATAACTTTGACAGTGATCTTCAAGCAAAGGCACACCAGTTTGCTAGAGATAAGAATAACGCTTTAAAATCCTTATCGAAAGAAGATGTATCAAAATACATAACTACAATTAACGAAATATATAGTATTCGAAAAACAAAAGATTCCCTTCAACAGCTTATAAATGTTGTATATTCATGGCTGATGGGCTCACCCTTATCTGTAATTATTGCTAATAGTATCAAGTATGGTAAAACTGTAAGAGATCCTGAAGCGTATGGATGGGTTGACTTTAACCCAAATGACCCTTTGCATCTTAATCAGAAAATTATTGAAACGATCAATTGTATTGAGAGCGAAGTAACTTTTCTATTAGAGAGTTGTTGTTCACATTTCTATCAATTGACTAAGTCTATGCATGGCGAATCAGAATCTGGACGTAATCTAGCTCCTGTTTTGGAATACGGTACTATGGACTCGCGAGAAGCAGAGCTTCAGGATTACGGTTTTTCAAGATTAGCGGCGAGTGAAATTGTAAAACGATATAAAGACTGTGTAACCTTCTCTAGTGATAAAAATAAGTTACAAGTGAATGTACGAAAGTTAGCCTCTGTAACAGGTGAGCGTAGCCTAATACGTAAAGAGTTAACTTGGCTTTCAAAGTAAGGTATATAGAGTAGACAAAACCTTTTGGTTGGATTTGTCTACTCAATTGAGCTGTATTAGTAGTAACTCAGACTAGATTCTGACAGGCTACTTTTGCTTACTACCAAAATATAAAGCGTTTTTCTATTTTTTTTCAGAGTCTGAGAGTGCTTTTTGTACGGTTTGACCGATAGAATCAACATCCACGCTATTTGAGGCTAAAAACTTCTCAAATAATGGCATGAAAGCTCCCATTCTTTCGTCAATGGCATCACGCACAGTATCAACGATCACTTGAGTTCCACGTTCAATCTCGACGTTGATGTTTGAGCCGCTCTGCTTCTCTTCGAAAGTAGTCATTCTACGGGTTTCTGGAATCAACCAGACATCGAACCAGCCTTCTTTTTTGTCAACATCTGACACAGTAAGGCTTGCGCCATTCAAAGCAATGTAGCCTTTCGGGAAAATGTATTTTACCCATTCGCGTGGAGCTGATATACGCACACGGTAGTTATCATCGATTTGCTGAACGTCAAGCACGGAGGTCTTGAAATCAACGTGTCCTGATAGTGGGTGTCCTCCAATTTCAGCACCATCTTTAGCAGCGCGTTCTACGTTGATCTTTTGGTTTTGTTCGTATTCACTCAGCGTTGTAATCTCAAGGCTTTTTAACATTACGTCAAACTTGACTTGTGTCGGGGTTACGATCTCGGTAACAGTCAAGCAAACACCATCAACCGCAACACTAGCTCCAATTTCTAAGCCATCGCAGAAGCCAGGTTCAAACTCAATGTTAAAAGTTCTGATACCCTTGTGGTCACTTATGGATGAAATAAGCGCGACAGACTGAATTATACCCGTGAACATTGTTGGCTCTCCTGTTTTACCAATGTAGCAGTGTGGTAGTCAGTATTTTGAACCAGTTGCAATGTAATTGATAGAGCGCGCTGTCATTACTGCTGGTACTTTATTCAAAAAATGAGTTAGCATCGGTGCCTAGCACGACACACAAATCCCTGATCATTTCATCAGTAACACGAATCATCCCGCTTTCGATCTTGGCAAGTTTGCTGCGTGTTATGTCAATATTGCGCAAGTCACATTCACGCTCTACGTCAGCTTGACTCCAGCCTTTATTCAAGCGTATCTCTTTGATTCTAATGCCAGTAATGTTCTTCTTTTCCGTGACTTGGCTCATGGTTTTATTGGTTAAGGTGTAAATGAGATTAGGATCTCATATATGCTCAATCCTCATTGCACCCATACGGGTGCAGGGTGCATTTATTTTGAGGATGTTATGAGCAAAAAAGTAAAACTAGGCGTAGTCAGTGCGCTATCGGTGGCTGTATTGGCAGGTTGTCAAACTACTACAGTGCAGAGAAGTGTTGAGAAGCAAATTGAAGACAATCGATACCAATTTGTTAAGAACCCTAAAACGGTTGAAGAAGTATTTGGTGACATGACTTGTAACGAGTTTATGCAAATAGACAAAGGTCAGAAAGTTGAACGTTTTGGCGATTTGAACTCTACTGGGTTATTAATAAAACAACGTGATGCGGCTTATATTACTAATTCAATGTTGGCTGCCATTCATTGGGACAAGCGTAGATTCAATCACCCATACGGCAATACGTTGAGTGCTGAAACTACGAGAGAGTGTTTAAAGAAGGGTAGTGAGTCACTTGTTCATCAAGTGATTTCAGAGTCTAAGTTTTTAACACCAGATGTGATGACCGATCACGGCGACTACAAAGTAGCGAGTACAAATGATGTTCTTTATGCTGTGTATACAGGTTCTAAAGAAAGAAATGCAGTACTTCAAGTGAACCCTAGTGTTATGCCTAAAAAGGGGAGCCGAGAATATAGAAATAAAGATAAAATGGCTAAAATCAATTCATTCTATATTCATACTGACATTAAGTGTGAAGACATGAATTACTATAACGTCTTACCAACCATCAACAATAAAAAGTACTACGTTCAAAATACTTGTGGTAAAAACAAAAGAATGCGTACGTTCGTTAGATACAATACTGGCGACAAGTCAGCTTTGAATCTTCATGAATTAATTTCAAAAACGAATGACGACATCGTTGTTGATTATGATGGAATGAAAACATATCGTTTCAGCTCGAAAGGGTATACGGCTGCATTGAATCAGGGAAGAGAGTTAAATCAAGTGTTCCCGTTTGGTTCTGAAGATGAATGGTTTAATTATAAAGTGAAGCAGTCTACTTTGTTGAACAAGTAACAAACAAGACTCGTCTTTATTAAAATCGACTGAAAGAACGTCGTATTCAATAGAAACCGCCTGAAATGGGCGGTTTTTTAATGGTTTCAATCTGTTGAATAAATATATTCGTATTAATGAACAGGTTGAACAAGTATGAAAAAAGAAAATCTTCATTTCACTGATAACGAGAAAGCCAAAGAAGCAGGGCGACGCAGTGGTGCTGCGAGGCGCAAGAAAGCCGCTGAACTACAAAAGCTAGAACGCAAAGCAGAATTGCGAGACATCGAAAATCGAGAGAAGAAGTTAAAAAATATGTCAATGCCATTGACTGGCGCAGGTGACATCGACACTAGTCAAATTCTCAACATGGTTTTGTCTGGTGACTTTGGCGTTGTTTTAGCTGAAAGAGCGATTACGGCTATCTGTGAAGCCGAGATAAAACGAATAACTAATCGAGCGTCTAAGTTGGAACTGTCAATCATCAACGAATTGTCGAGGTCGGAAAAAGAAGCTCTTCTTGCATCACTCGAAGCTGATTTGGAGGTGTCGTCATGAGCTTTTTAAATCTGGTTCGAAGTAATAGCGACAAAAAAGATGATGAACAGGGATGGACTGGGACTTCTCTTGATTTACTGAGAATGGTGGGTTCTTTAGACCAAGCTCAGCGAGAACGAAACAAAGACCAAGAATATCAAGAAGCGGCAGATCAACGACTCAACGCCATTCGAGAAAAGATGAAACAACATGAGCAAAAGCGTTTGGCTTCGCAAGAACAAGCATTGCTTGAGCAATCAAAGCGTGAACGTAAACGAAGAGAGGTACTTGAACAACTAGGAGGTGGAAATGAATAAGATACTAGCAGGGCTGTTGGTTATTATCATGCCGTTGGCGATCTCGAACATTTCATTTTCCAACAACTATGGTCAGTTGAACTCAACTCTTGATACCTTGGCAACGCAACAAGAAGTGGTGTTGGAGAGAACAGATATCATTCTTGATGACATTGATCTTGTAAAGGCAACGACGAAACACAATGGTGAGAGAATTGAATCACTTGAAAGATTGCTTGCCGATTGAATCACTAGCCCTCGTATAGATACGGGGGCTTTTTCGTATTCATTTGACTACTGTCTAAGAATACATTCGGTTGAATACAAAAATTGTGTTCAATTAGGTTGCTATTCACCATGAACACAGCCTATCGTAATCTAATCTAGAGTTAAATGAATACAGTGAGTGAAGTATGAGCAAGATCGGTTACATTCGGGTGTCTACGGTACAGCAGAATACAGTTCGACAATTGGATGGCGTTGAACTCGATAAAGTGTTTATTGATAAATGCAGTGGCTCAACTACTGATAGGGAAGAACTGAAGCGACTTAAAGAGTATGTACGCGAAGGTGATACGGTTGTGGTTCATGATATTTCACGTCTTGCTCGTGACATGAAAGATCTACTTGGCTTAATCGAGTTCTTCAACACCAAGTCGGTAGCGGTTCAGTTTATTAAAGAGAGCATGGTTTTCAGTGCGGAAAAAAATAACCCCATGAATGAGTTATTGCTGAACCTGCTAGGGTCGGTATATCAGTTTGAGCGTCAAATGCTGCTTGAAAGACAAGCTGAGGGCATAACAAAAGCTAAAGCGGCTGGGAAGTACAAGGGTCGTACAGCGACAGTAGATAAGCAAGCGATACGAGATTGTCTCGAAAGTGGTCTATCTGTTCGAAAAACAGCTAAGAAGCTAGGTGTCGGTGTGTCCACTGTACAAAGAAGTAAGTCATTAAGCTATTGATATATAATAAGAAAAAAATAAATTAAAATATTTTGTTTAACAGGTGAAGAACTCGGGAGACAATTGGCATATCGAAAAGAACTACACTAAAAGAGAGAAACACATGAGCTTTTACACAGACGTATACTACAACGCAAATGAAACAGTATTGAAAGCAGTACAACAATATATTAAAAATGAGCACGGCGTTGATTCTATTGCCCGTGAAGGCTTTTTATTCATTTCAGATGATCATGTGATAGATATGTTGATGGGTGATGCTGATTCGGTTGTGTTAGATGAAAATACGACTAATAAAATATGCGATAAGATTGACGAAATTAGTCAAGCTCTTGAGTATGTCGACTCGCCATTTATGTCTCATGAAGAAATGCGACAATATGCAGAAAGCATTGCATCTGAACTAGAGTTTGAAAATCATATCGAAGAAGAAATGATGTCAGACGAAATGTATGAACTGCTTGGTAAGAAAAGACAAGCTGAGATTGCAGTGCTAGAGCAAAAAGAGAAAGAAGGCGATGAGACTGCTGTTCTTTTATTATTGGCGTACGATCTTCAGGAATTAGCGGTTGTCAATAAATCATTGATGGAAAGTGGTGAACATTTCGAAGAAAAGGACTTTTTGCCTACAAATTATTTAGCGAATATGCGTTCAGAGTACGGAAAACGAATCTCGGATGAAGACTTTGATAAAGTCGTTAAGTACATCATAAAAGAGTATCATACGCCTAATGTCTAACGGCGATTTAACACAGAGCAGCCTTCGAGCTGCTTTTTTTTATGTTGAAAATATTTTGAAATTAATGTTTAACAAGGTCAGTTCTCGGTGGACAATAGATTCACAACAAGAAATACACATTAACAAATAAGAGAAATGAACATGACAAATATAGAACAAAACAAAATTGATGAATATGTGCGCACTTACTACGAAGTACTAGATAAACGTCTTGTTTCACGAGCAAACAATAAATTTGAAAGAATATGGGATGCTAATGATGTAATTAGACATTATTCATATGAATCAGGTTGTGATTTTCTATATAATGATATTGAAGACGCTTTAAGGAAATACATCGAAGAGAGCAAGAGATATACAAAAAAATATGTGATTAAAATGCTATTTGATGTAAAAGATAATGAGCTATTTTCAAAAGAATTAAAACAGAAAACATGTATTAATGATGGTATTGTTACCCTATTCATACTATCAGATCAGTTTGATATTATCGATTACGATGTAGATAACGACGACACTGAAGAGTTACTATTAGAGCACATTAAAATATCTAATAATATCAGCGAACTCATAGAAGAGCTTTAAGCTCAATTACTTTAGACGATAGCCGCGCAGCGGCTTGTCTTGTTTTCTGTGCAAAACACAGTAGCTGTTATCATAGTAATATCACAAGAGGTATTGACTATGGAATTACGTAAACTCATCAGCACAAAACCTATCATTGCTGAGTTAGTTGAAATGACTTGTGAGACATGCAAGAAAGTTGTCTTCACTTGTATTAGTTCAGACTAGATCTGACATTACTCCAGTGCCGAAGTACTCTCATCTCACCGTATCAAAACAATACCCGTCACAGTTTAGTTTACACTTCAAGCATTTCAAATTGAGCTTCTTCTTCAGACCAGTTTTTCTCAGCAAGGGCAGCACTGGCTAAGCGGTATTCTTCTTCGGCGATAGTGTCTTGGGTGTATTGAAAGTTCTCATTGCAGAACATCGATGGGTAGTTGTTAGTGATCACCTCAATTGTGAATCGATCTGGCAATAGTCTCATGCCTTTATCAAGCAGCTTCACCACGTCTTCAAGGCATTCAACATGCTCTGGTTCGATTAACGGCTTGATAGCTTTGAGCAAGTCGCGGTTGTAGTTAATCGCTAGTGACCTGAATATATTATCGATTTGTTGTTGCTCTAATTCTGGTTCTTTCTCAAATAAAGCTTCAATTTCATTCTCTTCAAGAACTAACTCGATTTCTTCTACTTGCCAGTTCAAAGTTAGACTAGCCTCAACAGGGATACGTTTCGCTTTCGACTCAAGCACTTGTTTTTCCTCGATATAGCTTTCAATAATCGATAGTATTTCGTCTTTTGAACGACTAAATGTATCGCAAGCATTCTGGATAATTGCGTCGAAACTGAGTTCATCATTGATTAAAAGAGTCGAAGTCTCTTTTAGTTTGCCATGTACGTTTTTGGCATCACCATTATGAACTGCACCTAGTTTGTTTTTATCAACACATGTAACACAAGCTATTTCAATTTCATGAGTATTGATATCGGCAAATAGTACTTGGGCGGTAGTCGCGTCAAGAGCAATAAAGTAATTGCTAGTAGCTGCCGTATATAAAGCTGAACTGCTGTGTAATTTACGGGTAATCTTCTTAGACAGTTGATCATGCTTTGAATCAAGCTGTTTATCTTTACGGTCGTATTCAATCAATGTACGGACATTCAGCTTATCGGTTTTCTTTAAAGTCACACGTTTGACCAAGTCTTTGTATGCGCGTTGACCTGTTTGTTCTTGCAAACGAACTTGAATCAAGTTGTTATTGGTGAATAGCGTTGCTTTTTTAGTTAATGGTTGATTCATTTTTCTTCTCTCTATTCTCTTTGGAATTTGTGTTAGATAGTTTGGTGTCAGTTAAGTCTGCAATGATTCGGGTAATTGATTTGTTGTTGTATTCAGGTAGTTTTTGTAGTGCTTCAGCTATAACAATTGGGACGCTGACTTTTAAGTATGCCTTATCTCTCATTTTCTATTTCTCTCACGATTTTGTAGATAGTCGATGTTGATATTTTGTATTGCTTGCTTATCTCATCGATGGTCAAGTCGCTGTTCAAGTACAAGTCGTAAATGAATCGCTTTTGTTCTGGGGTTCTACGTGGCTTTTTGATTCTCATCATTTCTCTCTTTCTTGTTTCTACACTTCTATTTATAAGAACTCAGATCGAGGATTGATGGTTTGAGTGAAAAAAGTTGAATTTATTTTCAAGTAGACAAGCTGAGGAAGAGGAGTGGGTTATAACTTCGCATACGTTTTGACGTACACTTTGACTAAATCTCACGTACGTTTTCGCGTACACTTTGACTAAATTTTGCGTACGTTTTGACGTACACTTCAAGTACACCTTTGCGTACGTTTTAAAAGATATATTCAAATAAAAACAACAGGTTATGAGTTGAGATTTAAGGGGAACATAAACACAAGTAACGAGAAAGAGAACGAGAGTCCAAGGGAGGACAACAAGAAGAAAACGGGGAGCGAAGCGACCGACGCGAAGCGTCTAATTGGTCGTTCTTGGAACGTGGCTTCAATAGGTCTTTAATTGGGGCTACGCCCGTTCGCCTTCGGCTCACCTTGTTATCACTTCGCTTTCATCAAGTAGATGGTACTTGTGATTCTTTGAATAGTCTCTACTGGTAGACTAAGAGACTCGCTGTGCTTGTCACCGTCTTTCGGCAGCACTTCGTGCCACCGGACAGTTTAGCTTTTGATTGTCTACTGGTTTGTATAGCGCAAGCTACTGTTCTTCAGATTGATTCTAAGACGGTTTCAACTGGTTGGTAGTACAGTTTGTCGAATGAGTCTTTAAATTCGCTTAGAATCGATTCTAGACGTGTTTTGATTTGCATATAGCGTAAGCTAGTGGTTTCAACTAGAAATGACATTTCTCTAATACTACTAATATTACTAACTTCACTAAAACTACTAATACTACTAAGATGATGCGGAATTTTTGAGCCTCTTCCAATTTGGTTCTTATGGGTCTTCAATTAGTGCCTTCGGCACGTTCGCTTCGCTCACGGTGTCTTCACTTGATGGTAAGCTAGATGTTCTTCAAATTGATTCTAGACGTTTAGCTGCTTTCGACACGGATTTGCCTTGTATAAATACAATTGAATTTGTTAATTCATTTAATCGTAAAAACCTCTCGTTTTGTTAAGCAGCCTTGCGGCTGCTTTTTTTTGGTTTGAATTTTTAGTGCCGTTAAATACAACAACAAACGAACAAGAGGTAACAATATGCTTTGTCCAAGCTTATTATCAAGTCAAAATATCGATCCCGAAATTAGTCTTTCTAATCAACAGATCGACCGTTCTTATTTGGTTGAACGTATCTGGGATCAAATCTACGAAACCGATCAAAAGAGAAAGAGTGGTTTAACTGATAACGATTGCCGCTACTTTGATCGACTTTTAACGGCTATCAAAGAATGGAGCCAAGAAGAATTACTAGAACTTGCAGATACAACGCCTAGCGAGTTCAGAAAAGAAATGCGAGGGTGGTAGACATGCTTCTTGAATCAATCAGAGCCGCGACACATGAACCAGCTATACGTTTCAAGACCGACATAACAGAAGCGCGTCAGCGTGTCGTAGACTTCGCTGTTGCTGAAGTCCGCAAGAAAGCAGAGCAAGGCTAGACTTCAGCACAGTTGATGCTTTAGCTAGCATATATCCCTAAGTAACAGTTGGTGGACTGGCTACGGTCGTATTTAATCAAGGAAGGGGTTCACTTCGGCGTATCGTCAATGCCTGAGCGTATAACGGTTAGTGTCAAATGGTAGGGTACGTCTGGTGCACTAAGGTTGTTGTGATAAGTGACTGATTTTGTGTACTGAAGTTTGTTACTTTACAAAACGAGTGGCATATTCATAGTTAAGAACTGTATGACTTACGCATATGGTGGCTGTTTAGACGATGCAAAGGACATGAGTAATGAAAATAATTTCAGTCATTAACTATAAAGGTGGGGTTGGTAAAACAACCGTCACAGCTAACATTGCCGCAGAGTTAGCAAGGCGCAACAAGAAAGTTTTACTTTTAGACATGGACGCTCAAGCAAGCTTAACTTTTTCCTTCATTAGTCCAGACTTTTGGAATCAAAGTTTAAAAGACACGCATACCATAAAAAACTACTTCGATGCCATCAGTCAAGGCTATGCCCCTCCGCAATTATCTAATTTTGTAGTTAGACCACAAAACGTGAACAATAATATTCATCAGCTTGGTTCTACTGGAGTTGTAGATCTCATTTCATCACATTTAGGGCTAATTAACGTTGACTTGGAGCTAGCGACGTTGCTCGGTGGAGCAAATATGAACCAAGCCAAACTCAATTACATTAAGGTGCATGGAAAACTAAGAGATTCAATCATTGAATACGCCACCGGAAACTACGACGTTGTATTGATTGATTGTCCACCAAACTTCAATATTGTTACAAAGAATGCGCTTATCGCCTCGGATCAAATCTTGATTCCAGCTAAGCCAGATTACTTATCAACACTTGGCATTGACTATTTACACAGAAGCGTTACACAGTTGATTCGAGAGTTCAACGAGTTTGCTGCCATGGATCCTAGCGTAACGCAATCAAACCCTCATATGCTGGGTGTTGTTTTTACAATGATTCAAATATATGCGTCGCAGCCCATTGGATCGCAGCAACAATTTATTACTCAAACTCAGCGACTCGGTATTCCGACGTTTTCGACGTATTTTAGAGAGAATAAATCAATTTTCGCATCTGCTCCACAAGATGGTATCCCTGTAACACTACACGAGTACAATAGAGGTACGTATTCGGACGTGGTGACAGAAATTAATGCTTTCGTTGATGAATTTCAAAGGGTTGCAGGTGTATAAATGAACGCTAAAATTATTGCCAAGCTTCTCCATGAGCTTGCTAATGAACTGGAGAATCTCTCAGAATCAGATATCAAGAAGTTAGAGAGTGGAAACTATTCATTGGGATTGAAAGTACTAAAGAAAGCAGGGTCTAAAACAGAGACTCATAGCTTAGATGATAACGTTATTTCAGAAGTCCTCAATCAATTAAATGGTTGCGAAAGTCGAGAGCTAGGACTAGACGTTTTAAATAAGTACTTCAAAAACAAGAAAGAATTAGAATGGTTCGCTAAACAAATAAATGTTTATGTCATGAAACAGGACAAAGTTGATAAGGTAAGAGAAAAAATAATTGAAGGCACAATTGGCGCAACTTTAAGGTCTAGTGCCATTCAACGAAATGAATCTTGATTGCTAGGTGTATAGAAAAGCGAGCAAATGCTCGCTTCAACCTTCTTCACCCAATATCTTATCGATAGCTTGTTCTATCTGTTCAAATGAGCCATTCATTCGCGCCTTTCTTAAAGCCACTAAATCAGACAACTTGCCAAGTGAACTGTTAAGAATTGAAGTGGCATCATGCTTTAACAAATCATCGGTAAAGTCAGACACATCCATTTCTTCTTGAACTCTATCTAGTTCAAATAAGGCATTAAAGACAGCAAGTTGAGTAGCGACTTTCGAACCTAGTACAGACATCTTGGCGACATCACGCGCTAGTTGCCCAACATAGATATCTGAAACCGTTGCAGCCTTGGTTCGCATCAACTGCTTTTCATACTCAATTGATTGAGCGAGAGAATTACAGTGAATAACCATCCAACGTAGTTCTGACAAGGCATCGGTGACACTTGTTGATAAGTAGTCGCTACTTGCAATTTCATCATCAATAGCGCGGTTATGTTGTTTAAAGCTAGTTAATTCAACTGGCTTAACAGTGATTCCCGATGTTGTGAGAGTCTGTTCTTCCGCTTCTTCTAAGCGTTCTATTTTCAACTCGGCAGCGTATAAAGCGGCTTCAAGTTCTTTAATTCGTTGTTGTTCTTTAGATACTTTCATCTTTACACCACTAAGTTACGTTGATTGATTCGAAGCCATTCACGGAAAGCATGACTATCTGTTTTAACTACTGGTTTAGGCATACTAGAGTAGTGCTGACATTCGCGCATAAACTGATCGAGGTGCTTGCCGTGAAGCAAGTACTTGATATCGTCTTGTAGCTCGTCCATTGCCCCTTTAGTGCCTAGTCGAGGTTCAACTGTTGCAAGGTATTCAATTGATTTGTCTTTCAATACTTTGTCGAATTCTGCTTGATATACCATAACAGCGTTTGGTGACTGCTTTTCTAATGTAGCTAATCGACTAACAACGCTGTAAAGGAAACCACTGTCCAACGCTGAAGCTGCTTTTTTTAATTCTTGGAAGTAGTACATATTTTTTAAATCCTGTTTTTTATGATTATTGTTTGTGCCTTCGCTAGCCAGTAGTTGGCAGCTAATAAATCTTCTCTTTGTGACACCGTAATGTCATTGCGATCTAGCTGACGTTGAACCCAGTTCTTAAACTGAGAGTTAGTAAAAGTCATTTGCTCGCGGTCTAACGTCGTTCTACCCACAACCCACTTGCTTGAATCGTTGTGCTTGTCGTAGGCATAGAGTACTTGAGACTCTTCTTTGTTCTTCTTGAGTTGTTCATACTCGTCTTGTCGTTGAACCTGCTTTAGTTCATTTGAATGAGCGGAAAGAAGCGTTTCAAGCTCTTCTTCATCTAACCAAGTATTCAGTCCACCAGCAACACGACAAGAAGCGTTCCAAGCTTCTGGTGCTTGGAATTGAATGGCATCAAGAACACCAGAAGCAAGCCAACGATTTGAAGTATCGCGTTGCACGTGATTTAAGTTAATCTGCATAACCAAGTACTCCTAAACGTTCTCGAAAGCGGTTCACATACTTGGTTACTGTATTACGTGAACAGTTGTTTTCACGAGCTAATGAACTAACTGATCTGATACCAAGACACGACAAGATAGCCAGATCGGCACTGGCTATCTCATCAAACCGTTCTGGTCTGCCACCTGCATTTTTCATGTTATTGCCTCTATGTTGTAAATTTAGAATTGCCGCATTTCGCACCACTAGCGCGGCTAACTAGCAGGAATTGGAATCATTCGGTGCATGAGCAAGAGCAACTTTGCTTCATACAGTTATTTATAAAGAGTTTTTGAGCAGGTTATTGAGCATGAAAAAGCCCTCGACGTGATGCGAGGGCTAGAGGGATTAAAGTTTAGCGTTGATGACAGCGTGTAGTTGTTTACTAGCGGCTTCTACGTTGTCTATTGCTAGAAATGCCGCTGCCTTTGATGTCTGGTCACAGAGCTTTTCTATTGCTTCAAGTTTGCGAATGGCTTCAGCGTATAGCTTCTTATCGATTTTGCCACTCCGAGCAAGTTTACCGCCTTTAGTGCTTGAACGTCGGTACTCTTCTAGAGTTGTTAAAAACTGACTAGTCAGTTGTCTTGTTTCAATTGACAACACTTTTAACTGCCTAGATTGATTGGCTTGCTCGTTGGTGTCGTTAACGACTGCTTTGGCGAGTTGTTGCAGCTCTTCAAATGAAGCAACAAGAGTTGTTGTGTAAGCATTGATTTGGCGACTTAGCTTAGTTGCTTCACTTGGTTTAAAAAGGCTAGCAAGAACACGGTCAAGAACTTTTCTTAGTCTTTTGTTCAGTACCTTGCCTGTTTTAGCTGTGTTATTTCTTAACCATTTACGAGCGGAATCTAAAGCACGAGATTCCGCTAGGTATTCATCGAATGTCAGGGTAGTTGGTGTTGGTCTCATTTAAATATCTCCCATTTAGAAGATATTTATGGTTGGTCATACTTAAGCTCGCGTGGTTTTCTATGTATTAAGGTCTAAACTTTCGGGTGTTTTTATAGTTACTAATGGGTGTGTTTCAAACTTACTGAGCGGATATACTTACTTTTTTCAATCATTCTAATACGGCACGTTACTGTATTTCCGGGGACTAGTTCATCATCAGATAGAACCAATACGTCACTGAATACGTGGTTCAAATATACTGGTGGAAGTGGTTGACCAAATAGTTGTGTTAGATTGCTTGGTTTACTAAAGCGTATAGTCGTTGGTTTCCCTAACAAACCTTGAATATCTGCGTTTTCATCTATAGTCATTTCAAAGGAGCCATCAGACTTGATACTTTCGCTTGTGGTAATTACTTGTCCGTCGATCAAATTGGCGATCTCTTCCATTGCTTGAAATTCGTCATTATTGATGTCGAGTTCACCGAATACTATGTTTGAATTAGTGAAGTCTGAAATCTTCCTTGCATAGCCGACGTACGTGACAATGACGTTGATGTGCATCTTAAATTCGTCGAAAGCTGGTGTTCTACTTGTATCTAATAGAGTAACGTCATCTTCTTCGTCAGAAACGATATTTAGCTTTAAATACCCCTTAGCGCTTAGTATGTCACGTAACTGTTCAAGCTTCTTAAAGAAGCGTAGCTCCTTCAATGCCTGATTTCGCCACGCCTTTGGACTAAAGTTAAACGTTACTTGATTCATGTCGCTAACTTCAGCATTGAACCTCAATAGGTTTACAAAAATCTCACCTGATATCAGAGACTTTCTGGTGCCATTCGTCATTTTAGCACTGAAATGCTTAAGCATTGCAGAGTAGCTTGTATTATATGCATGTAGCTCAAGCTTTATTTTCTTCGGGATAGGAAGTATTTCGACCTCTCTTGCGTCTTGAAACATGGTTTCTATTAGAGGAGAACCTGAAAGAACGATGAGGTTGGTTTTTAGTTTGAAAGGTTTAGCTTCTTCTTTGAGTGCGTTGAAATCACTGTTAAGTTTGATTGCTATATCTTTATCAATGGGAGACAACGATATAGGTACATCTTCTAGTTTAGGTTGGAAAAGGTGCGTAATAGTACCACCAAGTACGTTTGTATGTACCTCGAAGCGAGGATCTAGTTTAGTCAATTCGTCTTGTTGAAACTGGATGGCTTCATGAACCAGGTTACCAGGCATTCTTCCTTGGTTTATCGCACGGTTTTCAAGCAGACGTCTGAGGACTCGCTTCTCTACTTCCGCTTCATCATGCAATGGTTTACCAATGCTGTTATTGGAGTGTGCTTCAGCCTGTTGTTTCCAGCTTCTTAACATGGATGCAGAGTATTTTTCTTCATCAACGTCAATAAGTCTAGAACAGGTTTGACATAACCAAATTCCATTTTCGTAAGCCTTACGTTCATCAGGCAATTGCGAAGGGCAATAGCGTGGACCGCCTTTCGCAGCAGCATGAATGTGGGCGGCAACTCCAACTTTAGTAGAAGCCTCTTTTTTGTATTTTGCTCCAAGGGTCAATACTCTACAGCTTGGGTTAGAGCACAAGTTTGACACCTTTTCTGCTAGCAGCTGTTTGGTTTTTACTGAGAAATCATCCCTTGCCAATATTGTTTCCTTAGTTGTTGAGCTATAGCTGAAGTGCTTATGATAAATCAAAGTCGTTGGCCATTAAACTTTGCTATCCAAAGTGTTATTGAATAAGACAACTATGTGAGGAAAATTTACTCATTCACTTAGCTCTGGAATGGAGTACTTACTCTCAAAGCTAACAAATCACACCGAGCCGCCACCAACTTGATAAACATTAACCCAACTCAATACACCTTAGACGTGAATTTTCTTTGCTTTGGCGCGATACTCTCAATTGTTTTTATTTTACGAACACACAGAAGAGCATGAATATCATCTGTAGTTATTTCTCGTGGTGATACAATGATATCAGTGGGGTATTTGTAGTTCTTGCTTGTGTAGTCGACAGAAACCGCATAAAAACCGTTCTCAATGGCTTTTTCAACTGAAGCGTGTCTTTGGTATTGGTTCGCTGATAACCCCATAGAGAGAAGCACACGACGTTTAAAGACAAACGGTTCGGTGACTGTCTCTAGCAGGAGTTCAAATTCGTCTTTTTCTTTCGTCGGCGATTTAATGGCTACAGTCACCAAGTCTGGTGCATACGCTTCAAGTGGGTAATGATGCTTGCCGTTTTTAATATCTTCTTCGGTAAAACAGACTTTGTCCAAGGCTTCGTTAATTGAACGCATGTCTAGAGCTTGATCAGTAACTAATAGCTTTACATACGCTTTCTTTCTACGGTTTGACGGAGTAGGGATGTAATACCAATGTACTTTGTTATCAATGGTTTTAATGGTTACTGTATCTTCTACAATTCTTATTTCTTTGACCAATCGTTGAACAATTTCTCGTGCTTCCAATTTGTCTTCATCTGAACCGTTAATGTACGCTTCTTTCTTTTCACGCCAGTTCTTAACGTCGTCTAAAGAAATGAATGAGTTTGAATGCGCATGGTCCTCTTGTTCTATAGTCAATTGATTATTAAGCTCTTGAATTTTAGTTGATAGTTCACTGAGACGGTCTTGGTCAGCTAGATCGAATGCAAGTGGGTTATCAAACATTATCTTCTTCAATGTTGAAAGTTGATGTTGGTAAGCACCGATTTGTTGTTGGATAGATTCAATTTTTCTCTTGTCTGGTTCTACGGGGACTATCTGGTGTTCAGACAAACACGACAGTACTATATAGTCTAAAAGTTGTTGCCTAGCATAGAAACCACATGCGCATTCAGGTGAAGAGCATTTGTAGATACCACCATTTTCACGAGAACCTATAGCAACGGTATCTTTACAATACAAACGACTAATACCACCAAGTATTGAGTAGCTAACACGACGATTGTCATGAATCTTGTAGCTGTCTTTGATGGCTCGAATGCGATGAAACTCATCTTTAGTACAAGCTGCGGGAAAGTAATCTTTTAATATGAAGGTAGAGTAGACTTTCTTCTTTTCAGGGTGTCTATTGGTTGCATCTAAGTCGAGTAAGGTTACTTGTCTGTCTCCATAAAGACACTCACTCTTGAACACACTCGCGACGGAGTCAACGTTTAAATCAACACCATGCTTTCTTAGGTAGTCTCTGCAAGTAACGTTACCTTTTCCATCCAATGCCATTTGGCAGATGTCTTTAGCTAGTTGAAATTTTTGGTCATCGATGTAGCAAACGTTGTCTTTAGCATAAGCGTAGAAGGGTAGTCCAGTTGAGACGTTGTAAGGGTTACCACATGGTGCGCGTTCACCAGTTTGGTATTGCTTAATACGTTTACGCATAGCAGCAAGCGTTATGGCTTGTTTTTTACGCGATTCTTCGCCTGCTAGATCGAAGCTAAGAGTAGCGAGTATCTGGCTAACAGAGTCATTCGGTTTGTACTCACGGTTGTCCATTGTTGTTAGTATTGAGACACCGCTGCGCATGATCTGAAGATATAACCAGAATGCATCGTCCAGATTTGCGCGTGAAATACGGTCAAGCGCACGAACCAGTAGATAGTCACCAGCCTGAACGTCGAGATTATTCTTGTCAGCCATATCGGTCAGGAAGTCACCGAGCTTACCAGCGAGATTTTTTTGATGAAAAGCACTACGACCGTGATCGGAGTATACTTTCCCAAGTTCTGCACCGTATCGCTGGCAGTATTCGTTTATCATGTCGTTGTCAGTTTGCAAGCCAAGCGATAGACCAGACTCGACCTGTCCTAGTGTACTCACACGAGCGTAAACGTGTATCTTCGGTATTCTCATAGTGCCCTCATCATTTTTAACCATGATAGCATGATTAAACTTCAGTTAGGCAACATTGAGCGAGCTGCCAAGTTTGGTGATGAAATTGGCGGACATAGCATGTCTGGCCATATTAGTTTGATGGCTGACATTGTCGAGATCATCGATACGCCTAATAACCGCACTATTTGGTTCCAAC
>Ga0207798_100164_pt1 | contig 25207 bp, 21 predicted proteins | sample TtanPargueraPR_8_FD_187278 | JGI IMG/M metagenome (GOLD analysis project Ga0207798, IMG submission 187278) | Anaerobic enrichment media microbial communities from Bioluminiscent Bay, La Parguera, Puerto Rico - Tt and E1 (SPAdes) | ecosystem: Environmental > Aquatic > Marine > Unclassified ... | reverse complement strand
CCAGAAAACGCTGAAGCTTACTTCTCACAACCAGACATCGACGGTGCTCTAGTTGGCGGCGCTTCTCTAGACGCGAAAAGCTTCGCAGCAATCGCTAAAGCAGCGGCTAAAGCAAAAGCTTAATCTCGTTTTTACTCTGAGTAAAAATAACAAAGGGATGCATCATGCATCCCTTTTTGTTTGCGTGTTATCCACTCGGAGTATACCGATAGGAAGTTCTGAATTATGCTGGCTCAGCAATTTTCACGGTTGGTTTTTTCGCGAGCTCCGCACTGGAATCCTTCTTATAAAGGTTCTCGTAGCAGTAATTTGTTGCTTCAATGTAGCCTTCTACACTACCGCAATCAAAGCGCTGACCTTTAAATTTGTATGCCAAAACACAACCAGATTGAGCTTGTTGCATCAGCGCATCGGTGATTTGAATCTCGCCACCTTTGCCCGGCTCTGTATTTTCAATCAGTTCAAAGATATCAGGGGTCAGAATGTAGCGACCAATAATCGCTAGATTGCTAGGTGCAGTGCCTGGCTCTGGCTTTTCAACCATGTTATCAATGCGGAAGATATCATCTTTGATCATCTCGCCAGCAATCACACCGTATTTATGCGTTTCTGATTCCGGCACTTCTTGCACCGCAACGATTGAACAGCGGAACTGTTTGTACAGCTCAACCATTTGCGCTAGAACGCCTTTGTCTTCATTCACACAAAGGTCATCCGCGAGCACTACAGCAAACGGTTCATCACCGACCAGTTCACGTCCCGTAAGAATAGCGTGACCTAAGCCTTTCATTTCACGCTGACGGATGTAAGTGTAACTCGCAGAATCAATCAAAGAACGAATATCATCAAGCAGCGCTTCTTTACTTGTACCGCTAATTTGATGCTCTAGCTCGTAGTTTTTATCAAAGTGATCCATTAACGAGTGCTTACCACGACCAGTGACGATGCACATACCGTCCATACCGGCTTCAATCGCTTCTTCAACACCGTATTCAATCAATGGCTTGTTCACCACTGGCATCATTTCTTTCGGCATCGACTTAGTTGCAGGAAGGAAACGTGTACCGTAACCCGCTGCAGGGAATAAACATTTTTTAATCATAACCATTACCAACTAAAAAAAGGCTCCTCTGAGGGAGCCTGTTATATTATTTTGAATATAAAGACGAATTAATCGCTACCAAACAGGTCACGGGTGTAAACTTTATCAGCCACATCAGCAAGTTCCTCAACCATGCGGTTAGAAACAATGACATCTGACATTTGTTTGAACTCTTCAATATCGCGGATAACGGCAGAATGGAAGAACTCATCTTCCTGCAGTACCGGCTCGTAAACCACTACTTCAATACCTTTCGCTTTAATACGCTTCATAATGCCTTGAATAGACGAAGCGCGGAAGTTATCTGAACCAGCTTTCATAATTAAGCGGTAAATACCCACTACTTTTGGCTGACGTTTGATAATGGAGTCGGCAATAAAATCTTTACGAGTGCGGTTTGCATCAACGATAGCACCAATGATGTTATTAGGAACTTCTTGGTAGTTTGCTAACAATTGCTTGGTATCTTTTGGTAAGCAGTAGCCACCGTAACCAAATGAAGGGTTATTGTAGTGGTTGCCAATACGAGGATCTAAGCCTACACCTTCAATAATTTGGCGCGCATCAAGGTTATGTGCTTCAGCATAAGAATCTAATTCATTGAAGTAAGCCACGCGCATCGCAAGGTACGTGTTTGAAAACAACTTAACCGCTTCTGCTTCTGTAGAGTCAGTAAACAAAACCGAGATGTCTTCTTTTACTGCACCTTCAACTAAAAGGTTAGCGAACTTCTCTGCACGTTCGCTACGCTCTCCAACGATAATGCGAGACGGGTGTAGGTTATCGTAAAGAGCTTTGCCTTCGCGAAGAAACTCTGGAGAGAACATAACATTCTGACAACCGAGCTCCTCTTTAATGCGCGCAGTATAACCCACAGGTACAGTCGACTTAATCACCATAACTGCATCTGGATTAATTGCCATCACATCTTTAATCACTGCTTCAACTGAAGAAGTATTAAAGTAGTTCGTTTGAGGGTCATAATCCGTTGGTGTGGCAATAACAACAAACTCCGCGTCTTTGTAAGCTAGCTCTTTATCTAGCGTCGCGATAAAGTTGAGTTCTTTGTTTGCAAGGAAATGTTCGATTTCCGCATCAACAATTGGAGATTTCTTGTCATTCAACAAGTCCACTTTTTCTTGGATAATATCAACCGCCACAACCTCATGGTTTTGTGACAATAACATGGCATTGGACAAACCGACGTAGCCCGTGCCTGCTACAGCAATTTTCATTTTTATTCCCTATTATTTAACTGACGCTAGCATATCAAAACACCGACACTCTCGGTAGAGTGCGGCGATTAACTAAAAGCCTAACTAGCAACACAACTTAATTCAATTGAGTACCCAAGTAACGCAAATAAGCATTGCGAATGCGAAGCTTGTTCTGCTCAAAGTACTCTTGACCATAACGGCCTCGGTTAAAGTAGCGGCGAAGCATACTATTATCCATCACGAGTTCATCACCCTGGCCTGCTGCCAAATAGTTTGTATCGTTGCCAACTCGTGTCGTAACGTTGAAATCATAAGCCTCGTTACCACGAACTTGTATCACTCCCGGCGACATATCACGCCATGGCGTTAATGGCAGCTTTACTGACACAGTGACAAACTGCTCTTCGTCTGTATCGTTAAACTTTGTCACCTGATAACTTGCTGATACTTCTATGTCCTCAAACCAATGTGAGGTCGTGAATTTTGCGCCGACATCCCCCTTCCAAAACTCTCCAGCAGTCGCATTAAACTGCCAATCCCACTCCGGCATAGAGAATGTATAACGAGTTAAAAAGGTTTGGCGGTCTGGATTCGCATAACCATTTTTGTCTTTTTCGTCTTGATGTTGGAAGTAGCTCATCTCTAGTCCCAACTCATGGTTGCCCGATTGAGAGAACCAAGCTGATTCGCTGCGCGCACCGATATAATCCGACTTAACCAAGCCTAAAGAGATCTGGTTAGCTATATCGACATATGGCAAACGGAAGAACTGATGCACCATTGCACGCTCAATCTCGTTCTCGTACGCGCTATCTTCGAAATACCCTCCCTCTTCAAAATCATCACTTTCTGCTAAAGGTAAAATATGACGAACATCAATTGCCGCGCCAGACCATAGGTAGGTGTATAAGTTGCTAGACATGGCAAAAGAGTAATCATACACACCGTATTCGGTTGCAAAACCATGCCTTACCATAGGAGAAAGTACGATCTGCGAATCTAAAGTGCCTGAATTAACTCGCTCCGTTTTCCAATCAACCATGTCTAGTCTTTCCGGCAAATCGCGCGTGATAAACTGAATGTCATCACAAACTGCGCTGCCATTGACAAAACTTTGGTAACAGTTAGCGTCAGACAAAACGCTGACCACTGGTTTTTGGTTGGCAAGCATCACAAGTTCAAATTGATCCGATGCAGCGCCAATATCTTGCGCCGCATTTTGACCTAAATGACTCGACACAATACCCAGAGCGACACCTAGTCCGTCAACTTGGTTATGGTTGTAGCGGCGGTTTTCTAAAGCCACCACAACTTTGTCATTTGATACGCCCACTTGAACATTAACGAAGCCTTCATTTTTTAACGCACTAACCAAAGAGGAAATTGACGCTTGTTGCGCTTTGTTTTGCTCAACGACTAAACGATCCATTAACGTCATATTATTCTTCGCGTAGTCGCGAGAGCGAGAGTATTCCGTTATCAATGGCATCGAGAGTGCAGCACTCCAAACGCTTGAACCATCCGATTCATGACCAGAATAAATCTGGTAGCTTAATGAGGCGGTTATATCATTAGGCAGTAAATTATCGGGAGTAAACACTTTTACAGAAGAGTTGAATTCTACTGAATCGTATTCGCCAACTAGTTGAATAAAGTCAAAAGGTTGGTATTCAAAACCACCAAAAGGGCCATCTAGAACACCTATCAAACGCTCTTCTGACTGACCGAAACCAGCAGAAACCCTTAAGGGAAGTGCATTAAACGTATAATCAGCGACGGCAAAATTAGTCATGAGCTTATTTGCAGCCCCACCGACATCTTGCATACCCAAAGCAAAATCTAAGTTCTCATTCCCCCAAAAATTGGGAACCTGATACTTCAGTGATAATGATAAATCTCGAATACCGCCACAGCCTGTTTTAAAACAGTTAGAGTTATAATCATAAGTAACGATACTACCATGAGCCTCTAACCCTTCAATGAGGCCGAAAGATACTTTGATAGAATCTAAACCTTGCACCTCGTCAAGCCAAGGGCGTCCTTGGGCAAAAGATACACCAAAGTCGCCATACTCTTTAACTTGAGCATTAGGGTTAAAAACCAGTCCACTAAAGCTTTGGTTAGAATTTAGCGTCTGCAATTCGTTTGCCGCGACGCCACAACTAAAAGCCAACGATAGGGTAATTATCGTTACTTCATCCACTGAAATCTTTTTGATCATAACTCTTTATTTTATTTAGTTTTGCTAGCTGGCACTGAGGCCTTCTGCTTGAGTTTTTTCTTTTTGAAAGCAATCTTCCACTGCGTCCAAGTATTTTTGTATGACTAACTGCTCATCAAACTCTCGTTCAACTTTTTGACGACTGAATTGTCCCATTGTTAACCTTTCTTGATGAGTGAGGTTGATCACCAAATCCAGTTTTTCAATTAAACTCTCTGTCGAACGAGGAGCACATAAATAACCATTGACTCCATCGTCAACCGTTTCACGACAACCAACATTGTCAGTTGTTACTATGGGTTTCCCCATTGCCGCCGCTTCAAGTAACGATTTAGGTACTCCCTCTCGATAGAATGAAGGAAGCACCATGCAATCTACCTTCGCAATCTCCTCTTCTACACAATCAGAAGTGCCAAGATAACTTACAATGCCTTCATCAACCCACTTTTGCATATCGCTACTAGAGACAGCTGAAGGGTTATTAACATCAAGAAAACCTAGTAATCGAAATTCAACCTTATCACCATGTTTAGACTTCAATGCACGAGCCGCTTCAACGTAGTGACCAATGCCTTTGTCGTACAACATTCTGGCAATCAATAAAAAGCGAATTACACCGTCATCATTTGCAGGGATAACTTGAAAACGGTTGAGATCAGCTCCCGAACCGGGTAGACGATCAACAAGATACGATGGCGCTAACCGGTTCTCCAAAAACAACGTTTTATCGTCTTCATTTTGAAAGAAGATCTTACTTGCTTTAGATTGGCTCATTTTATACAGCAATCTGGCAATCTTAGACGTAAGGCCTTCATTAATAAAGACCATACCTAAGCCGGCAATATTATTGACCGACTTAGAGCCAACAAAATGCCCAGCTAACGTACCGTAGATATTATTCTTTGGAGTAAAGTTCAGTACCACATCGGGTTTGACGCTCTTAAAGATTTTGATAAATGAGAAAAACGTACCAATATCTTTAACAGGGTTTGTACCCCCTTGGTCAATGTTGATATGACAAAAGCTTGTTCCAAGTGATTCAAGCTTCGGTGAATAATCATCTTTAGGGGCTATAGCTACAACCTGATAACCAGCGTCCAACAACGCCGTAATGGTGTTTCTTCTGAAATTATATAAATACCAACTTGTATTTGCTGAAATCGCAACCGTTTTCATCTAACTACCTAAACCTTATAAAACTCGCGATACCAATCAACTAAGGCTTGAACGCCCTGTTTAAGACCAACTTGAGGTTTGTAGCCAGTCGCTTCGAATAAATCAGAGGTATCAGCATAAGTCTTATACACATCACCAGGCTGCATCTCGCGGAAGTTCTTTTTCGCTTCAATACCAAGCGCAGATTCGATTTCCGTGATGAAGTCCATAAGGTTAACTGGGCTACCGTGACCGATATTGTAAACAGAGTATGGAGCTGAACTAGAAGCAGGCGTACCGGATTCAACGGTCCAGTCGTCATTTCTTTGAGGGATAACCTCAGAAATACGTACAATACCTTCAACAATGTCGTCAATGTAAGTGAAGTCTCGCCACATATCGCCATTATTGTTTATATCAATTGTATCGCCCTCTAATATCTTCTTAGTGAAAATAAAAGGTGCCATGTCAGGACGACCCCATGGACCGTAAACGGTGAAGAACCGCAATCCAGTCGTCGGTAAGTCATACAAGTGAGAATATGAATGTGCCATTAACTCATTTGATTTTTTCGTCGCTGCATACAAAGAAACTGGATGGTCAACCGTATCACTTGTTTCAAAAGGTGTTTTTTGATTCAAGCCATAAACAGAAGATGACGATGCGTAAACTAAATGCTTAACTTTTGAATGTCGGCAACCCTCTAGGATGTTTAGGTGACCAACTAAGTTAGAATCCGCATAAGCCATCGGGTTTTCTATAGAGTATCTCACACCAGCTTGAGCTGCTAAGTGGATAACACAATCAAACTGGTTGTTAGCGAAGAAATCAGCTACAGCTTGTCTATCCGAGAGATCCATCTTTACAAACTCGAATCGTTCACTATTGTTGATCGTCAGTAGTCGAGCTTCTTTAAGATTAACATCATAGTAGTCATTAATATTATCTACACCAACAACACTCGCGCCTTTACTCAAAAGTACTTCAATGGTTTTAGCGCCAATAAAACCCGCAGCACCAGTCACTAAGTATTTCATTTTAAACTCCATTTATATTTTTTAAAGAACAAAAAGTATAAAAAAACAAGAAATAGTAAAGAGAAAACATTTCTCATTAATAGTAACTGACTATTAAAAACACCGAAATAAACGATTAAAAACAAATAGGAGAATAAAAATACACACAGAATACTATTCTCGCTTTTAACCTTAAAAAGTAAAAAAGAATATAACGATGAAATTATTACTGTATAAACTAAGACTGAAAAAACACCAGCATCTAGATAAAAATCTAAAAGGTTAGTATAGAAAGCATTAGCATAAACATTATTATCAAAAACATCCTTACCCAAAAACACAAACTCAGACAAATCTCGATAATTATCAGTACTCATAAATGTATTAAGGTTGTAACCGAAAATATTAATAATTTTTTGTAGTATATACTGAAAATTAGCAAGGAAAACAAGGCCATCTACATCTATAACTTCAGGCATATTCTCCGTCAAATAATAATCAAAAAGAGCAAACCCAAAAACATGATAACCAACTATATTTCTCACAACAACTGATACTAAATCTGAAAAGTTTTCAAACCTAAACAAGGTAAAAACAACAATAAAAATCAGTAACAAAGATGTTGACAATAAAAGCTTTCTTATATTTAACTTTGAATATATAAAACCAACCACAACAAACGTGACAAAATGATAATATAATATAAACCTACCAAAAGAAACTATACAATCCAGTAAAATAACTAACGTAACGATATAAATGGGTAACTTTACATTCCTTATATGAAAGATAACAGAAGAAACGATACTGACTGAAACTAATATCCCTTTAAAAAAAAATTGATAGACAAAAAGCTCAATACCTTTACCAAATAAAACAGATCCATCATCTCCAAAACCGTTAATGGAACTTCTGTAGTTTGCAATTGAATCCACCAACATCAACTGCAATGCTTCTGGGACATAATAAGCAATATAGAAAAGCAAAAACAACGAAAAAGCAGATAAATATCTGCTCAAACTTTTCTCATTTAACACTATTTCATTAGTTGAGGATTTTTTATTACAAAAACCTAAAGTGAAAAAGCTTACAGCATAAAAAACGACAGAGAATAATATAACTACCGATAAAGAAATAACTGAAATTTCTCGTTCAAGGTATAATCCGGAAGATAGAAAAAATAAAAGGACTAAATAAAACAAAGGTAAAACAGATTCAAAAGTAATATACGATTTAAATATTACTTTATTTATCAGCATAATAAAGAAAATAAGACATAAGATAAAAACCACACTCATTATATGTACCTAAATGCTTAATGCCTTACTCCAAAAAGACATTCGCCTTTGGATTAGATTATCTAATTTAAATTCATTTGCTTTATCTAGACTATATTCTGAAGCTTTTTTATACCTATCCAATTCAATGATTAACTTTATATTTTTTACAAGAGAAAGGTAATCACCTCTCTTGTGAACATAATCAGGCATTATTAGTTCTGGAATACCACCAGCATCACTTCCAACTACTGGCAGACCTGTACTCATTGCTTCAATAATAGCTCTAGGTAGCCCCTCTTGATAAGAAGGTTGTATATAGATATCAAGACTACTTAACCAACTTCTCACTGCCTCACCAGGAGGAAGGACTCCTGAATACTCAACATAATCAGTAGTGTGAGGAAACTTTGTTACCCACCTACTCTTGTCTCCAGGACCTAGTATCTTTAAGGTGGCATTATAGCCCTGCTCTCTTAAGTCAATTATAGCTTTAATTGCTAACTCTATGCCTTTATGGGGTGAATCAAGAGAACCAACTAATCCCAATATGATTTTATCATCTGCAGCAATAGTCTTAGGATTCAAGTTAACATCGGTTATAGATACATCAGACACTCCAATATTGTGAAAATTATTAGGATATCTTTTCTGTAAAAAATCACTAGTGACATAAATCACATCGCTCGCATTCTTAACAGCTTTACGATTCCTATAAAAATAATAAGGAGCGTACAATTTAGATTTAATACCACCGTAATACCAAAGGCCATCCCAAGGACATGCAACAAATTCAATAATACACTTTACACCTACTCTATTAGCAGCATTTACTGCAAGTAAACCGATCTCACTAGGCAACCTTGCTATAACAAAATCATGCTGACTTACAAGGTCGCACATTTCACTAATATTTCTATTATTAAACAATTCCTTTACATTAGATAAGTTTTTAAATGGATAAAAAGATAAATTGCTATTATTTATCTGAACTAGGTTATCAGAAGCAGAATCAATTTTTTCAAATCTAGAAACTATAGTAATTGAATCTAAAAAGTTAAGATATATATCAAACATTTCTGGATTTACTTTTCCTTTAGAAAAAGCAACACCATCACTTCTTAGAAGGAAACGATGATCATGGGCAAACAATGCTTTCATTTATATTCCTTTTATTACTTTCGCTGGAACTCCAGCAATAATTGAATCACCTTCAAAATGACTGGTAACAATTGCTCCAGCAGCCACAATAGTTCTCTCATTTAAATAGCTTCCAGCAAGTATACGACTACCACAACCAACCCATACATCCGACTTTAATATTATTTTATCAAAGAAAAGAGTATTATATTTTATTGGTAATTCTTTATTGCTATATGTATGATTAAATGAAATTAATGATGAATTATGAGCAATAGAGACATTATCACCTATTTCCACTCCCCCTATCGCATCTATAAAGCAGTTTTCATGAATTGAAACATTACTACCTATCTTTAATCCTTTAAAGTTTTTTATTTTTACATTCGTACCAATATACAAGTTATCACCACAATCAGATAAACTCATAACTAGTATACTTCTAAATAAAACACCAACTTTAGTTGGAAAAAACATCATTATTTCATACAATAGCTCTCTTATAAAACTTGGCAAAAATCTTAACAAAAAGAGAATAAAGTATACTAAATACTTTATTTTATTAAATAAACTCCTACCTGACATTTGCCTTCCTTAGCAGTTCAGTATTTCTTTTATATTGTTTTGTATTCATAAGGTTCTTATATTTTTTTAAAAAAAGAGCAATACCAAGGTACTTATTATTATTCGTCGTTATTCTCTGCCTACTTCTATCAACATTCATAACCTGAGTTGCTTTTCTTAGTTTATAAGCAGGACCATATTCCTTTATAAGCCTCACCCATAGATCATAATCCTGCCAAGCTTTTTGTTCTACATCAAACAAGCCAACATTCAACAATCTACTCTTATGTATAAATATCTGATTTCCTATATGATTCATATCTAACAGATCATTTAAACAAATCACACCGTATTTATACTTAATTAAGTGTTTTAATTTTGACCAAAGACTATTCGGTTCTACTTTCCAACCCGAACAAATAAAGGAATAACTATGATCGTAGTTATCCCAAAAAGCCTCAACACGATTAGGAAGAAAGTAGTCATCATCATCAAGCCCTGTGATGAATTCTCCCTCAGAATTTTTTATTGCAATATTTCTTGAATAGCAAGCACCTTCATTTTTTTTATTTAAAATCACTTTGACATTTTTGTGCTTTTCTTTAATTTCATTTAAATAATCTCTTGTTCCATCTGAGCTACAATCATCGACTATAATTAACTCTATATTTTTATAAGTTTGATTTAGCACTGAATCCACAGCTTTTTTAAGTAGCTTTTCTCTATCTTTAGTGACGATATAAACCGTTACTCTGGGTTGTTTTTTAGTTATTCCTTCATATCTTTTTTCTAACATTCATATATACCATTAAACTTATGAGAAAATAAACCATGGCATTAACTATAGAGAAAGATAATACCGCTTCAAGATGTTTTCCAGATTCATTAACAACAATATAAAATATTAAAACTCTCAATATTACACTAGCAATTTCAAAAATAAGAAAACTTTTCTGTAGTTTTAAAGGCGCAATAGCAGTAATCGCAGGGCGACTTACCAAAGCAACAAAAGATGCTAGAGCAATTACCTGGGCATACTCTCCCGAAACACTCCATCCAGAACCAAAGACAAAGTTAAATAATTCGGGAGAGAATAAACCGAATATAATAAGCGGTACTGCGGCTACAGGAATTAAAGATAGTGTAGCAATATTGAATAACTTTACAGCCTCTCTAGGAGAGCTATTGATTAGTTTAGAAAACTTAGGGTAAAAAACATCACTAACAGACTTACTCACTAGCAAAGTAGGTATTGTCAAAACAGAATTAGCTATGGCATAGAAACCAGCATACTTAGCTCCAAAGTAATAAGTAAGCATAAATATAGGTATCGAGTTAGAAATGCCATTAAGTAATACTTGAGGTGTCCTATAAAAGGCAAAATCATAATATCTAATAAATATTTTCTTGAAGCAATAAATATTGTGAGTGCCTTTATTATTTGAAAACCGACGAAGAAGTAAGAAGTTAACTCCTGGAGATAAGCTAGATACTAAAATCAATGTAATGGCTGTATTATAAAACAAACCACCAACTATTTTCATAAGATTGATTATAAACGAATGGACAACCGAAAGCTTAGATATAACTCTAAACTTTTCATCCTTTATTAAAAGTTGTTGTGATATTTGTAACTGAGTCGAAAAAATAATAACGACGGGAATAAAAAAAAGATAAAAGCTATTAAATGGAAGAACATATATATCTTTTATAAAAACAATGACAGTTGCTGATAAAAATGATAGAAGTAAAGATACAATAGATGCAGTAGATGCAACTTCTTTTGCTTCATCCTCACTTTTTGTAAGAACAATAGCTAATGGAAAACACAGCGCTGATATTGGCATAATCACATTTATTATTGCCATATAGTTACCAAGAACACCGAGTTCACTAGGCCCATAAATTCTAGTTAAAATAGGGGAGGAGACTAAAGTAATAGCTTGAGCCATTATAGAGCCTGTAGCCAGTAATATTATATTTTTTATTATACCATTAGAGATTAACTTCAATTTTCCCACATCCAATTAAAAATTAACATTGTGATTTATACAGCTCTATCCAATTTTTTTTCTCATCGGATTAAGGTTAGAACTAATTCTATCACTCAACTTCTTCACTAGTGTCGATACCCTCCATATATGACTAATCATAGAGAAATAACACGCAAACAGAATTATAAAGGCGAGGAACATTGTAGATTCACTGACATCATTAAAATCAGCCCACAAACCGATAGCGGCACAAATTGATGCCATCGAACAGATGAAAATTAACGTTGCACCTGGAGAAAGCCCAATACGTTGGCAAATATGGTGTAGATGTTCTCTGTCTGGTTGGAATGGTGACTGACCTTTACGAATACGACGGATCATAATGGTTGCCATGTCCATCAACGGTAAAGCTATCAACCACAGTGCTGTGACTGGCTTGAAAGCTACAGCTCCTGGTTCTTGCGTGCCACGAATTAGCATCCAGACCACGGTAAAGCCGATGAACATACTGCCTGCATCACCCATGAAGATCTTAAAGCGACGACCTAGTGGGAAACCTAAGTTCAGGAAGATATAAGGAAGCATCGCAGTCACTATCATTAAGCAGATCGTGGCTAAATATTCGTTTCCGTTGTATGCAAACACAATACCTAATGCTGTAAAGGTTACCGAGGCTAACCCACCCAGCAAGCCGTCTATGCCATCAACCATATTAAATGCGTTAATTGCGCCTATTACCGCAATAACGGTGATCACTGCACCAGCAACTTCATTCAGGGCAATGGTTTCGCTTCCCATTAAGTAGCCTAAATCGTGTAAGCTGTGGCCCCCGATGTAAATCATCGCAAGGGATATTCCGGCTTGGATAATAAGGCGAATTTTGAAACTTACATCGTAGTAGTCATCTAATGCACCGAGCACGATGAGTACAGCCGAACAAGATAAGTAGAGTGATAGGTTGTCATTCATTGGTAAGAATAGAAGGAACCCCACCAGTATAGTAGAGAAAATGGAGATCCCTCCTACAAGTGGCACCACACCTTGGTGAAGCTTTCTTGCATTGGGTTTATCTACTAGACCTACGCGCTTAGCGACCTTGCGCATAACAAAAAGTAGAACGAACGACAAAATAAATACAAATAAATATGCATTATTCATGATAGCCAACTGTGTTATTAAATAAGTTTGAAGTAAATCTATAACGCATCCGACTGATTCCCTTTACGGATTCCATTGCATCACAGGTCCGATACTGCTGATTCTTTTTCACTCATATCTGAATAAGCCGAACCTAAGAACAAGCAGGTGATTTTTTGGCGTGACAAAACCACATTAGACAACATGGGTTGTAACGCACAGCAAACGCTAATTTTTAATATTGAATATGTAAGTAACTGAATCACCCCGATACTCGCTCATGACGGTCACGGGTTCACAGCTTTTTATAGGCAGGCCAAATACAAAGCTTGTATATGCTAACTGGCGGTTTGAGCCGACAGTTAACTACTTCTACACGCTTAGTGCTTGGTTTTGATAGGTATGAGAAATGGAGATTTAAATTGTAACCTATGCCTAACCAACATTTGCTCGCCACTTTGTTAGCTTTGAGCATCCCTCTGACAAAAGGGAATTACATAAATTTGTAATAGTTCTCGTTTTTTATAAATCAATCTTGCCAGAAATGCACTTAGGTGCTTATTATTATTAAAAATTCTTTAGTTTGACCTCTTTCTTTTATTAGGAAGGAGGCTTCACCGATGATTTGGGCACGCTACCGCCCCTAGGTCTGGCTCCTAGAAGCAAGTTTTTGCACGTAATGTGAACGGTTGCATTTCCAAACAGGAGACGAATTGTATAGTAAACACGTTGCAACTAAAAGTAGAACGTGTAAAAAGCTTACAAAAAAATGTCTTTTTTCTGACACTTACTCCGTCATAAATGTGGCGTGTTTTATAAAATTATAATTATCAGACACCCATTTACCCAACGAGCACTAAACAGCCAGTGACGCTGATTCCAAAAGCTTAAATGAAAATAGTTGCAATAATATGAATTGCATCACAAGCGGTTGCAATGAAACGTAGTCAAATTTATGACGAATATCTAAGTCTCTCTAAACTTTCAGTTTTGCCATTTTCTTTCTCCTATTTTGCTTGCCTACAATACGCTCACTTATTCACTATCTGCCTGCTTACCCTACCTACCTACTGAGCGATTTACCGAATCGCTGCCAAGTAGTGAGGTTTGACTATGTGTAAAATAGATACTCACAAGCGTAAGCTAGCAAAGATAAAAGCGTCGTTTTGTTATGAAAGTACTGCACCACGGTGGGAAAAATACGGTTACTGGCTCTTGTCACGAGCTCGTGTTACAAAATGGAAGTGTGCTGATCGACTGTGGTTTGCTACAAGGCCAAGACAATGCTCAGCAGCAGAGTTGGGGTATCGATTTTTCTATAGCTCACCTCAAAGCGGTAGTGCTGACCCATTCTCATATCGATCATATTGGTAGGCTGCCTTGGCTATTAGCAGCTGGCTATAAGGGCCCTATCTACTGTACGGAAGCCACCGCTGAGCTCGTGCCGCTTATGTTAGAAGATGGTTTAAAGCTCCAATTGGGTATGCGACGTCATCAAAGAGAGAAAGTGCTCGATTTTATTCGAGCGCTTATTCGTCCTTGTCCATACTCAGAGTGGATAGAAATAGAAGAGAGTACTTCTCTTCGCTTTCAACCTGCTGGGCACATTTTAGGCTCAGCATATGTTGAATTTCATTTATCAAACCAAGAGGTTGTTGTTTTCTCTGGGGATTTGGGACCTCGCAACACACCTCTCCTACCGGATCCGTTATCACCGGAAAAAGCTGACTACCTGTTTATCGAGTCGACCTACGGCAATAAAATTCACGAGGATGTAGAGTCTCGCAGCAGGCGATTACTTTCTATTATTGATCACGCACTTAGGGATGGTGGCGTAATTGTGATACCAGCTTTTAGTGTCGGGAGAACCCAAGAGTTACTCTTTGATATAGAGCAGCTTATACATGAGCACGCTTTGCAAGATTCACTGCCTATTATTCTCGACTCTCCTTTGGCTAAAAAGGTGACCAATACCTATCGCCAATTTAAAAAACTTTGGGGATCTGAAGCGAAAGAGCGACTCGATCATCATCGACACCCTCTCGCGTTTGACCAATGCATTACAATCGAAAGCCACGCAGACCATTTACAGCTCGTTAACCGTCTCGCAAGTACATCAGAAGCCGCTATCGTGGTTGCAGCCTCCGGAATGTGTGAAGGTGGCCGTGTCGTCAATTATTTGGAAGCTTTACTGCCTGATGAAAGAAATGATGTTCTATTTGCTGGCTATCAAGCGGAAGGGACTTTAGGTCGGCGTATCCAGGATGGAGAAGAAAGTGTATTGATTGAAGGTAAGCGCGTGAAAGTGAAAGCTCAAGTTCATACGATGTCAGGCTACTCTGCGCATGCCGACATGAACGACTTACTACAATTTGTAACTGCCATTCCTACTCCTCCTAAAGAGGTTCACCTTATACATGGTGAGGAAGATTCGAAAAAAGCGCTTTATCAAAAACTCATCAACCTCGGATATAACTGTGTAATATAGTGAATTAGATAATCATTTAATTTCGAGGCAACATAATATATCGCAAACATAGTTTGTCGAATTCATTGATATAGTTACGTCAAGATTCAAAAACAAGCCATAAGTAAGGACTCAGGTTCAAGAAAATTAACAAAGTTACAAGCATGTTCTGGATTAAGGGATATAATTTCTATACGAATTAAATTATAATCGCCGACTTGTAAGCAATTGGCTAGTCGAAAACAACTTATTCCATTCCTATGACAGACAGTATGAGCGACACGCTTCAAGAACGAGAAGCTTCTGAATTAACTAAAAATAATTCTATCAGCATAACATCAGCATTGGACGAGTTATCCGCAAGTGAAACCGACGCTTGCCTTTATATCTACTGTCCAAAAGAAGACGAAGCAAAGATTGCTCAAGTACTTAAGAGACACCCTGAGATTAACGCACAAGTTAATAACTATGCTCTTAGGGATTTCAAGAGTAAAACGCTTTGCCACTTCAAAAGCTCACATCTAAACCCTGAGCAGCAAGCGTTTCTTGTAGCTGCGACAGAACTAGGTGCTTGGGTTGAGCCTCTAGTGAGCTACTTTGATCGTTCACTTGGCTACACTGAAACTGAGCTCTTGCATAGCGGCTACTTCTTACACCAAAAAGCTTTTTCTATCCTCTCTAATCGTAAGAACAGCTGGCAAAAGCGCTTCATCGATCTCTTGTTTGTTTTTATGCTGTCATGGGTTGCTATCCCAGTAGGGCTTATTACGGCACTGCTCATTAAGCTTGAGTCACCAGGCCCGGTATTCTTTAAGCAGCGTCGCACTGGCCAATATAATGAAGAATTTGAAGTGATCAAGTTTCGCTCGATGCGAAACGATGCGGAAAAGAACGGTGCCCAATGGGCGACCAAGAACGACGCTCGCGTAACGAAAGTCGGCTGTTTTATTCGTAAAACTCGCATAGATGAGCTCCCTCAGTTAATCAATGTATTAAAGGGAGAGATGTCGATGGTTGGTCCTCGTCCAGAACGCGAGGTGTTCATCTCTGAATTGGAAAAAGCCATTCCTTACTACCGCTTTCGTCACGCCGTTAAACCAGGGGTAACTGGTCTAGCCCAAGTAAAATACCCTTATGGCGCATCGGTAGAAGATGCTATTTGGAAGCATAAATACGATATCTACTACATCAAACACCAAAACTGGATGATGGAAGTGAAGATTCTTTTCCTTACGATTAAAACAGTGTTGTTTGGGATGGGGCGCTAGAAAACGGCGAATTCAACCGAACGGATCGTAGGTATAAAAAAGAGCAGCGCCTTACGGTAGCTGCTCTTTTTGTATGCGTATTTTGTGGTTACTAGGTTCTACGGAGATTTGCGAGACTAAGACTTGCGCTTAGTTCGGTGTTTCATCGTACCTTTAACGGCATAGACAGAAAATGTAAATAGACTTCTTGGCAAACTCAAACCTACTACGTCTCTATAGAACTTCCATTGATATGACAAAACGCTAAATTTGTTAGCTGTCATACCACTATCCATCCGATACTTTGCTAATGGCTTAGGTAGACAGTAAGCTTTGGGAGTATCTTTCAGTATATCTAACCACAATCCCATATCCTGACGTTTACGAATAAGCGGCATATAGCGCTTACCTAGTGCCTCTGTGTCATAAACTGCAGTTAGGCATCCGATAACGTTACTGTACATAAGTTTTTTATACGTTGTATATTCGGGTGCAGTTACAACACTTAGCTCTTCTTCATTATTAAAACGGCTATAGTGGGTGTATGTGAGTGGATAGTTATTCTCAAGCATGAATGGAATCTGCTCTGCTAGTTTATTTTCCATCCATAAGTCATCAGAATCTAAAAATGCAATAAAGCGACCTTTTGCTTTTTTTATCGCAAAATTTCGGCTCGCTCCCGCACCTAGGTTTTCTTTATTCTGATATGCATGAATATTATTATATCGTTTTACATACTTTTGAATAATTTGCCAGGTATCATCAGTAGAATGATCATCAACTATTATCAGCTCCCAGTCAGGGTATTTTTGACAAATTACACTATCTATACTTTCAGATATTGTAGACTCTGAATTATAAGAAGGCATAATTATTGAAACTAAGCTACTAAACTGGTCCATTTTTATATAATTCACTAAGGTAAATAATTATTAGATAGAGTATAAAATCATGTCACAAATAACTTTCAAAGTCTTTCAACTTTCTATTCAAAGGGCGTATGCTGGTCACATGGTGATACTCAACTTGTAAGTCATCATTAAAATATTTAGAGAACTCAGATTCTAACAAGACCATTTGTTTAGGGGTTAATTTACTCTCATAGTATACAACAAGTTGCCCCTTAAAATGTTGCTCGCAACGATATGCTATATTTATAGAATGTTCTACAGCCATATTCTTGAACACGTAATACAGTGTAAGGGATGGGTAATTCTGCTTCTTACCGATGATATTTTTACCTACGCGCCCTGTTATCTCAGAAATGACCTTACTTTTCCTACCACAGTTACATTCGACATCCTCAACTGAAACATAATCACCCAAATCATATCTAATTGTTGGAAAAGACCTTGCAACCAGGTTAGTGACAATAGCGCGTCCTTCGATTACCTCTAAAACACAACATTCTTCATTTACGTGCATATTTCCATGGGGGCATTCAAATGCAATAATTCCGGACTCTGCAGAACCATACTCACTAACAATTTTCTGTCCAAAAGCTCTCTGAACCTCATCTTGATAAAAATCGTAAATTTTTTCAGAGGTACCTTTAATAAATTTAATATTGGACAGCTGAATATTTTTTTTGTTTGCAAGTTTAGCGACTTCATAAATCATAGAGCTATAACCTGCCAGATACTTGGCATTACCGCATTGATTTAGAAACTTCTCTAAAAGGTTATCAGAGTAAGAGAAAAGGCGAAATCTATTCATAAGGAAATCAAAGAATTTCACCTTGATGAGAGAGAAACCTCTATGATTAAATCCCCAAAAGTATCCATTCTTATCCCAAACATTTACACCAAAAAGCTTCATTCCTCTTGAAATCGATGCTCGATTATAAGAGTCCCATCGTTCATCTTTATAAAATGTTAATGCCTGTCCTGTCGAACCCGACGTTTCAGAGAAAAACAATTTTTTAAACTTGTAATTCTTTATAGTATGAATTTCTTCATTTTTTTCAATAAGGATATCTTTAGTTAAAATTGGAAGCTGACTTAAAAATCCAATGTCATACATTATTTTAGGATCGTAGCAGTGTAAATCTAAAATAGATCTATAATAACTTGAATTGTGATAGGCAAATTTTAGTGTGTCATTTAACTTTTTGTTTTGAATATCTTTCAAATCTTTACTTGAAAGATTATATGATTTACTTAACTCTTCTTCTACTCTTCTAAATGAAGGGTTTCTAAAGTAAACACCTAACCAGTATATGAATTTATTAATCAATGTTTTATCTCATCAAATAATTTAAATAACCAAGAATCGAAGTTCGGACAAATAAAAATTAATCTCTAGACTTTAATTCTGCAGGAGCCCCTGCATACACTCCCGAAACTTTAAGTTTCTTTGTAACAACGGAATTCGCAGCTATCAAACTAGATTTAGGTATCTCGGAACCGGACACAAGTACAACATTTGCTGAAATCCAAGAACCTCTGTGAACGAGGATTGGCTCTCTCTTCAAAGATCCAAATCTATAAGACCCGTTAAGTAAAGAATGATTTCCGGAGACGATTATTGCACCAATCCCAATCATTACTTCACTGCCCAAAACTACTTCTTCTCCAGCGTTGATAACTACGTTTGTTGCAATGTAAACGTCATCCCCCACAGAGATTTTATTCAATCCATATAAGCGAGCTCCAGAAGAAACTTGAAAATTTTTCCCACTTTCAGCCATGGCTAATGAATACATCCACCCCCTGAATCTCATAGTAAAGCTAATATCAGGTAAGAAAAAAGTGACTAACCAAACAAACCAGCTGTATAGCAAATTAATTTTTTGTTTCATTTATAAACCTACTTAGAGTGCTCTAAAACTTTATCAACAAAGTTATCTAACGTGTATTCTCTACAGCTCTCCCTCCTATTAATGTTATTAATAGCAGACACGTCATATTTTTTAACAATACTCTTAATACCGTCATATAATGAAGAATAATCATTTGCCTTAACAATGACACCGAGTTCAGGGTTATCTTTTATTACATCCCTAACATACCCTACATCAGTAGATAGACAATATAGATTATTGTATAACGCCTCTATTATTGTTCTTGGACCAGTTTCTGATATAGAAGGGTTAATAAAAAAATTATGCTCTTTATAAACTTTATTAAGTTCATCACCGTTTGGTACATAACCAAGGAAGTTAACGTACTTTTCTAGATGCTTGGTTTTGACCAAGTCAACAAGAGATTCAAATGCAGGGCCAGTACCCACCAAACTCAATGAAAATTGCTCGGTTTGGTATTCTTTCTTAAGCTGTGCGAAAGCATTTATCAACAACTCTAGCCCTTTGCCTTCTTGAAGACGAGAGACACAAATAAACTTGAACCCACAACTTGGTAATAGGCTTGGTGAAGAAAAGTCATCTGAGGAAAGCAAACTACTCTCTACAAGTACTTTTATTTTCTTTCTCAGAAAAAATGGGACATTATCTAATACTGAGTTTCCATTAGCCGAGCACTGGTTAAAGTAAGCACTTATACAAATTAAATAGTACTCAGGGTAAAACAAAATAATCTTGAATAGGTTTCTTAGAAAGTTAACTTTCATTCGGCCTTTAAGGACTTGTATAGGATTTGAAGTAAAGTGATAGTTAAGTATTTGATCTTTTCTAAGAATCGCAGCAAACCAACTAAATGGCTCTGGCGTGCGTAAGTAGATATAATCAGAGATTGACAGTAGATGCTTTATCCCTAACCAAATAAATCGACTATTCTTAAGCGCTTCCAAGTAAGTACTAAAATAGGGTAATGTGACTAACTCAACATCTTCATAAGGAACAAAAGTAAAATTTTTTGGTATCTCTTTCGACTTCGAAGAAGAACATAACAATGTCAGTTTTTTCGATTTAACATGAAACTGGTCAAGATATTTTTTGTGAATTCCTTCAATATAAAATCCGTTATCAACAGGATATACTCGCCAATTGGCATAAATTCCTACTTTCACATAACCTCCGCTTATTGCATGTAATTCTCAATAAACCTTTTAGTTTCTTGACTAGTATGCTGTCTGTAATTTTCAAGGTTATTACACTTTAGAATATCATCAAAAGTTTTTAATTTGTTAGAAATAGGGAATGTTATAGTTTCACAACCGCTATTAATCGCAATTATTAAGCCATGCATTCTTCCAGAGATCACTAAGCGCACGCTTTCTAAATTAAGCTTATAATCTTCCAAGGTTGAGTTATCAAGAATAGAGACCTTAACGTTATACCTTTCTTTGATATATGCCTTAAATCGAGAACACTCTACGCTATCTTCTTGAGTCGTGTAGGTCAAAACTATATCGTTGATATTGACATTATTTTTCTCTAATAAACCTAACCAAATAGTATAATATTCATTTTCCTCAACAGGAGGATTATACATATTATATACAGACCGCGCAGTAATACCTAAGGCGATAAGAGTCTGCTTTTCAGGACAAAATGTTAACGCTTTTTCAGTAAATACGATATCTCCAGACACAACTGATTTTACATTATATAATTCATCTATCCTCTTAGATGAACTGTTATCTCTAAAGTTTATACCATCTGCATGATTTACAGCCCAGCTAATAAGCTTACCTTCTAACCAAGAGTAACTTCCTCCATATCCAACATTAGAGAAAACTATTTTCTTATTAAGTTTCTTTGCAAGATAAACCCAAGTGAAAGCAGCAACACTAAATCTTCCATGAAGTAATAACTGTCCGCCACCAACGACTATTAAGTCAGGCAAGTTCCTGTCGATACATTTCTTGATTCGATTATAGTTTCTAACAAACCAAATTAGGTTCAGAGGGAGAATCTTTTTAAGAAATCCTTTTAAAGGACTTACTTCTTGATCAGCGTTAATGATATTTACATTTTGAGACTTAGAAGTATAGTCTTCACAAATAACTTCACAGCCAATTTCATTATTAAGAAACTTTTCAAAAGCAACATTAATGGCTTGGTCTCCCAAATTATTACAAGTACCTCTGTTAACTAATAATACTTTCTTCATTATTATCTCTTGTTTATAATTTGTTTTCATTTTCTTGATTTGAAATCTTAGGTAAAGAGAACCTATCGATCTTTAAAACTCTGTCTTCAAATAGTGACGGAATGAAGTAAAACGGCTTTGTATCAAACATTGCGTATCTTTCATAATTCAACTTGGAGAAATATGTCGAGTTGAACAGACTGAATACGAGTATAGGGAAAACTACCCCCAAACACAGTTTAGTTCGCCCCAAGTAGTTAAAGTATAAAAAGCCAGTTAACAATGCATAGATGGGCATAGTAACACGGAAAGACAGACTTGGTAGGTACGATGTACTCATCACAAAGACTGTCATAGCTAAAAATGGGTAAAAGGTTTTATCTAGATTTCTTCGAACAACCAAAACTGTAAATGGCACCAAAAAGAACAAAAGACCTTTAATGTTTGTGACTATCGATTGAAACATCATTCCAGAGTCAAGCATTCCAGATAAGGCATATGAAAGCTTTACTAAAATCACATTACTAAAGTTAATAGACGTGAGTATTTTTACGTTTACTAAAATAAAAACACTCATAAATATACTAGCAAAAATGAACAATTTTAATTTATTGAAGCTTTTATTTTTAATTATAAAAATAGACAATGGAAATATTGCTATACTAGATAAATGAAATGTACATGCAATGACCAAAAATACAAGCCTAAATCTACCTAAAGAGAATATTGCTAATGCTATAAATAGACTCGCATACCCCTGCCTCATTATCAAAAAGACATAGTTAAGCTTGAAAAATATTAAGGAAAGACCGAGTATAAAGAAGAAATTTCTGGGCTTCAGATTATAATAGTTGACAATTTTAAGGCAAACCGCAACTAATAAAGAAAGAATAAAAACAATATGAAACAACTTAAATATATAGGGAAGTGGTTCTCCAACAATACTATAGATGAGTAAGTTCAATAATGGGACACCAGCTTCAATACCCCCTGAAAATTGAAATATTGCGTCACTGTAATGACCATTATAAATTTCCAAGTAGTTATTATAATACGTAGTGAAGTCATCGCCTCGTACAGCAAAGTGTTCATTACTCATCGCTGTTACGATGATTCCTAGAAGCGCAAACGCACTACTCACTAGCATTGACCTAAATTCAGCATTAAAGCTATAACTCTGAATAAGAAGAAGAGTAACGGACAAATAAAATGAAAAGAATGGCGAGAATGCAAAAACTGCAACTAGTAGTAAGCAATAGAATAGGAATAGTAACTTATCTGTCATTTTCACTGAAATAATTTGTTTAAGAAAACTCGATTCGTTATCAGCTTAAAGTATATGGCTATTTTTTCTATTCCTTTACTTGCAGCTTTATCTTTTACTAAACTGATATAATCAATCCATTCATTCACTAACTTTGTGTCCGTATCTGATATAAGGCCTAACTTTATTGCTTTCTCCATATCTTGAAGATATTGTTTTTTTATTCTTTCATGCTTCATTTTAACTAAATTTGCGGGAGCCGATAATGAACTATCATGAATTCGATAGTAAATGCCAGGATGATTGATAATCATCCCCTCTCCCAAATATAAGCCTCTAAGCAAGAAGGGGGTATCTTCCGTAGGGCATGTTGGCTCTAATGCATCAAATGAGTCTATAATGCTTCGTCTAAACACTCTTGATGCACCACTAGTAACGATTTTTTTGCCTGAAGTGTAGTCTGCAAGCGTAAAACGCTGATCACTCTCTAAATCGCTCAAGCGCCCAATCTTCTCTCCGCTCTCATCAATCTTCTCATCATTAAAAGATAAAAACGAAACTTGTTCATTTCTAATAAAGCATTCTACGGCTTGGCTGACTCTTGATGGTAAAGACAAATCATCCCCCGCTGCGATAGCAATTATTTCTCCTGTAGCCTTACTCAAAGCAATATTTACATGTTGAGAAATGCCTGAATTTTTTTCATTTCTATTTAAAATGATGTTTTTATGTGGATATTGAGCACAAACTCTCTCAATAATTTCGAATGTATCATCATTCGAACAATCGTCGGAAAAAATATATTCAATATTTTCATAATCTTGTTCAAGTGCAGACCTTATAGCCGACTCAATAAAACCTGATTGGTTGTAAGCAAGTAAAACAAAAGAAACCTTTTTCATATTTTATACCTAGTTCTATTTATATTTTGTTCTGACAATCCGACTCATCCAAAACATCATTATAAAGAAATAAATCAAGTAGTTTAGGAAGTAAGCAAAGCTTAGTCCCTCCATTCCCATATTGTTCACAAAATAAAAGCACAAGAATGTATACGATGCAGAGAATACTATTTCGGAGATAACAAACTCTTTCGTCATTGACTTAGAAAGCATCAAATATGAAATGAGCCATGAAGACATTTTTAATACGTTACCTATTAACTGCCACTTAAATAACACTAACATAGGATAAAAGTCTTTTGTAAAAAGAGCCCAGATAATAAAGTCTTTCAATAGATAAACAAAAATTGAAATAATAGAAACAAGTGGGAATATTACTAGGAAACCTATCTTTAATTCTTTTTTCAACTCACTTTCTAATTTTATTTCAGACAATCTTGGAAGATAATAAGTAGCAAGGGCTGTAGTAATCACTAATAAGTAAGTTGAAGAAATATAGTTCATTGCTTGCCAATAGCCTGCGGCATCCCAAGATATATTTTCACCTACATAATTTCGAATGAATATCATAGACACTGGAACTGCCAATGTCGATGCAAGCGTCATCAATGTATAGTTTAATAGCCTTCTACTACTTTTCTTGTCAAACTTTGATGTGAAGTTTTTTATTATAATTTTTTTGTGCTTTCTTAACTTAATTAATAAGACAAAGCTTACTAAAGATTGATTTGTCACCAATGCAATGAGAGCACCATCCAATCCATAAAGATATACCAGAGCTAGCGTTAAAATTAAGCCAACAATACTTTGTGTAATATTTATGGAAATATAAGTTCTAATTTCCTTCAAACCATTTAGTATGGATAGTACTAATTGATTTAGCGAAAACAATGTTATTGTGATAGCAAACAAAGAAAAAACATAACTATATTCTTCTGTATCAAAAACATACTTCGACATTTCACTAGAGAATGCCATCATTAGTATGCTAGTTATAATTGAACAAAGTAATGTAATTTTAAGAGCAGTGCTCCAAATCACCTTTGTATTGTCTGTATCGTCTGCATATTCAGCAGTATATTTAGTTACTCCTGAATTGATCCCCCCTTGCGCAAAAGCGCGGATCAAGCCTTGACTATTCTGCAATTGGCCAATTAATGCAAGACCGGAAGGCCCGATTAATACAGAAACAGCTTTGTTGATAACTAAGCCGGAGAGCATTTTTATGCCAGTAGCAAGAAAGCTAAGCATAGACGTTTTGAGTAAGTTCACTTAAAACCTAATTTTTTGTTTTTCTTAACTCAAAAACCAGGCCCCCCCTAGGTTGGCCTGGTTTTATAATTAATTTAAAGAGAGAAAGAGTTTATGGCGGCAACGACTGCCCGGCTCTCGTCTTCACTCAAGTAGGGCGACATCGGCAATGACAGCACTTCATTTTGCAACTGCTCCGTCAGCGGCAATGACAGATGACTGAACTCTTTATAAGCCTGCTGTTTATGCGGCGCTATCGGGT